>Ga0209087_1000031_pt1 | contig 74762 bp, 69 predicted proteins | sample S_130805_EF_Meta_FD_187321 | JGI IMG/M metagenome (GOLD analysis project Ga0209087, IMG submission 187321) | Freshwater microbial communities from Lake Simoncouche, Canada to study carbon cycling - S_130805_EF_MetaG (SPAdes) (version 2) | ecosystem: Environmental > Aquatic > Freshwater > Lake ... | reverse complement strand
CGATACAAACCAAGAATTGGTGTTTTACAAAAGCAACAAATCAGACCGATGGTGGCTTGAAGTTCCCTACCCACCCAATGAATTTTCAAAGTTTGAAAGACACCACCTTGTGCCTTGCAATCAATTTGATTACGACAACGCTATGAACAACGAACTTCCGAACATTTGGTGGAAAACCTATCAAAAACTAGGTTGACTTCACCCTTAAATTTTCACAATTTTTTTGATTTGCATTTTTTTATTTAATTTAGCGTGCATTTAATCCCCAACTGCGGAGAGAAGAATGTTTTAATTGCAAGTTAAATATTTTGTATGGTATTGAAAATGAGATCCTTATTCATAATTTTCTTCTTGTGTACAAGCGCAATGTTTGCTCAACAAGATAAGTTGATTACCAATTTTATGTATGATAAAATGAGTATAAATCCGGGTGAAACGGGTTTAGACGATGGGATTTGTGCCACTTCCATTTATAGAAATCAATGGGATAAAGTAAATGGTGCTCCCAATTCTGCTGTGTTAAACGTTGCAGCAAACATGAATCGTTTCTTTCCTGGTGGACTTGGTATTTCTTTCTACCATGATGCAATCGGTTTTTCAAGACAGAATAACATTTTGTTAAATTATTCTTACCCAATTTCTTTAGGTAACGTTGGTACTTTGGGTGCAGGTATTGGAGTAGGTATGATGACATATGCAATGAATCCTAATTGGATTACTCCTAGTGGATTGCCTGCAAATCTAGACCCGTCATTACCAGGCGCAAATTTTACTTCAGCCAACCTAGACCTTAATTTTGGACTTTATTTAAAAGGGAAAAATTTTTACGCAGGATTATCCTCAACCCATTTAAGCGAATCTGTATTATTGGGATCCGCTTCCGGAATTGGTACAACGGGATATTCAACTGCAAGACACTACTACGCAATGGGAGGATATAAACTTTCAAACGTTGGCCCTGGATCATTGGATTTTAATTTATTGATGAGAACAGACATGGTGAAATATTCAGTAGACATCAATACAAGGTATTTCTTCAAAAAAGATGGAGACGACATCGCCTACGCTGGTTTAACATACCGTACGTCAGATGCACTTGCAATTATGCTAGGATACAACGCTTTCAAAAACTTTACGGTTGGTTATTCATATGACTTAACCATTAACAAATTATCGAGCATCTCAAGAGGTTCGCATGAGTTTTTTGTAAAATATTGCTATTATTTACCAATGCCTCCGAAGACGTATTCCACACATCCAAGATGGCTGGGTAATTAATTGTATGTATTGATGTTGTAACCATTTTTATTGTTCTGCCGTTATACCCGGGCTTCAAAAACCTGTAGCAAGTATAGTTTGGATAATGTAAGAACCAAAAAAGGAAAAAATGAAAAGAATTTTTGCTTTCGCAATTGTAGTTTTACTACTAACATCCTGTGACCCTGTAGATGGAAATCTTGTTGGGGTTAAGGGCCGTGATACTTTCTATCCAGATATTTTGGGTCCAGGGAAAGTTCCTTACGGAATGGTGTACATTCCATCCGGTGCCTTCCAAACAGGTGAGGATGATAAAGACATTATGGGTTTACATACCACCCGTAGTAGAACCATTTCGTTGCAAGCTTATTATATGGATGCTTCGGAAATATCCAACAATGAATACCGTCAATTTGTAAATTGGGTCAGAGATTCAATCGCCAGAGAAAAATTGTATCGCAGACAATCAGGGGATGATGCCGAACAATGGGTGAATGTGCCTGATGATTTCTTCAAAGAGCCTTACCGTTCTGTTATTGCCTCAGGTTCTGATGTACAGGGTGCAAATGATCCTTTTCAACCTTTCATTACAGAAGACGAAGCCCAAGACCTAGATCGAGCCTATTTAATGTTAATGGGTTACAACAACGGTTTGAAATCCAATAATTCAATTTGGGAAAAATTCAAAGCTAAAGAATCCGATGTCAAAAAAATAACAAGAGATAAATTAGACATCACCCTAAATCCAGAGGAAGTTTCTGCCATTCTTAGTACCTATTCAAATGAAGTGGGTAAAACTGGAAAACCCGACGAAAAAGGTTTGAAACAAGAAACTGAATACAAAGCTGTAACTAAAGCGCAAGGGGGTAGAATAGAAAACAGAAAATACTTTATTTTAAACTGGGAGGTTCCAATCAGTTATGAAGATCCAGAAATTGCCATGTTGTTATCAGATATGTATGTTTCTAATGAAGAGCAATTTTACAAAAACAAGCAAATTGATACACGTTTGTTGTTCTACGATTATTACTGGATAGACTATAAAGAGGCAGCCAAAAGAGGAAAGGTGAAAACCGCTGATAATTCCTTCTCAGGTACGTTAAACAATTTAGACCCTAAAGCCCGAAGAAATCCGCTTTCAAAAGATGACAAATCAAACGGAATGCACAGATCTACCCTTACCAATGATGGATCAATGGTTTGGTATGATGGAACGGTTTCACCATTAGACACATCTTACAAAACAATTCCGCAAGATGACAAAGGAAATCTTTTGGTTGAAACAGATTATCTTAACAATCCTGGTCAAGACTTGGATTTAGGTTACTCCAACAGCAAAGGTCAACACAATGCCATTCGGGGACATTCTGACCGAAGCAGGTTCATTATTAAAGAACGAATTAACATTTACCCAGATACATTAAGTTGGGTACGTGATTATACCTACTCTTTTCACGATCCAATGACAGAAAACTATTTTTGGCACACAGCTTACGATAATTACCCTGTAGTAGGTGTTACTTGGACGCAAGCCAAAGCCTTCTCTGTTTGGAGAACACAACTTTACCATAGCTGGTTACTAGCAAATGGAGATCTTTATGTAAATGATTTCAGATTGCCAAGTGAAATGGAGTGGGAAAGAGCTGCACGTGGTGACCTCGAATTGTCCCAATACCCTTGGGGTGGACCATACATTCGAAATGCAAACGGTTGTTTCCTTGCGAATTTTAAACCGATGAGAGGTAGGTATTTTGAGGATGGTGGTTTCCATACCGTAAAAGTGTATTCTTACAACCCAAATGCGTTTGGTCTGTATTGTATGGCAGGGAATGTTGCTGAATGGTGTAACACCGCTTATGATGAGTCAGCTTATGAATTTACGCATGACATGAACTCTGAATATGTTTACGATGCAAAAGACGATGATCATCCAGTTAAGAAACGAAAAGTAATCAGAGGAGGTTCTTGGAAAGACATAGGGTATTACCTAATGAATTCTACACGAACTTATGAATACCAAGATACCGCTAAATGTTACATCGGATTCAGAAATGTAATGACACACTTAGGTCGTGGTGGTAGAGATTTGGATTCAGAAAATGGAGAAGAAATCCAAATGGATATTCAGTTAAAGTAGTAAGCAAAAACAAATAAATAAATCTAAAGTTTAACAATTAAATTAACAAGTTATGAGTGCAAAAGGAAACAAAGTAGGAATTTGGATGGCGAAGCCGAAAGGAAGAACGGTAATGGGTTTCGCTTTTGGTTTAGGAGCTGCCATTGTAATTATTGGTGCATTGTTTAAAATCATGCACTGGCCATTTTGTAATGAAATGTTGATCGTTGGTCTTGGAACAGAGGCTGTACTTTTTACCCTAAGTTCATTTCAATTAACGCATGCCGAACCGGATTGGTCTATTTATTATCCATACCTAGTTAACATCGAAGACCGTGCAACGGTTGCTCAAGAAGACGATGGTACCATGAGAAACCTATTAACAAGTCCAGTGGCAGTTAATTCTGGAGGATCAGGAGGTGGCTCTGAAGCAACTGAAAAAGTGGCTGAGTTAATGGAAAAAGCTAAAATTGATCAAGCCCTATTGGATCGTCTTGGAAATGCGATGCGTGACTTAAGTCACAATGCAGAGCAGTTGAAGAGCGTGTCCTCAGCAGCTTCAGCAACCGATTCTTATGTAGCATCTTTGGAAGAGGCTTCTAAGAAAATGTCAACGCTTTCTGACGCTTACCAACGTGCATCAACCTCTATCGCCGGTTTAACTTCGAACACAGAAGCAGGCGAGTCATTTGGTGAACAAATGCAAAAAGTTTCCAAAAATCTTGCTGCGCTAAACAATGTGTATGAATTGCAATTGCAAGGTTCTTCAGCGCATCTTGAAGCGACTCAAGGATTCCAGCAGCAAGTTGTAGACATGATGTCTAATCTATCTGCATCTGCAGAGGATACGAAATTGTACCGCGAAAATATGGCCATGTTGGCTCAAAATCTTACGGATTTGAACAACGTTTATGGTAACATGTTGAAAGCAATGCGTTCATAAGTAGTATATTTTTGTAGAGTTTAAAACTTAAAATTTAAGAAATTATGGGAGGAGGTAAGGAAACACCAAGACAAAAGATGATTTCGATGATGTACATCGTACTCACCGCGCTCTTGGCCTTGAACGTATCAAAACAAATCTTGGATGCCTTTGTAGCGATTGAAGCGAATATCCAGAAAGGTGCATTAACACAATTAGAACGAGGCAATGAGTTAAAATCAGATCTTAAGGAAGAATTATCGAATTCCGATGGGGAGGATGGGGCTGCGAAAAGAATTAAAATTGAAACTGCGCTAAAGTCAATTGCTGAAATCGATAAAGAAACCCAATTGGTAATCAAAAACATCGATGATGCGAAGTTGTTGTTGTTGGAAAAACTAGGTGAGCTTAACAAGACGCCAAAAGATCAAGACAAAGATGCTATATTATGGGTGAAATACAGTGAAAATGAGCCTTTAAGACCTTCAAAACTGAATCTTACGGCATTGCAATCCAAAGATGAATTTGACACTCCAATGCGTGAGCTAGGTGTTAAAGAATTAGAGAACATTGACAAGGCTGGGGTGGGAATGAAAAAGGTTTGGGAACCCTACAAGAACTACAGAAAACGCATTGTAGAGATTTGTGGAACCAAAAGTGTTGAAGGTAAGAAATACGTAGTAAAATTGAATGGATCAGTGGATGCTTTTAAAGACAATAAAGATCTTCAGGTTGCTGTTTCAAAATTGATTTACAAAGGAAATAAAGTGGATCCAGCGGATTCGTCCGACCTAATAACCTTATATTCTGAATTAACCAAGAATGAATTAGACGAGTATGGTCATGATGGAGACATTCAAAAAAACGTTCATTGGCTAGGTCGTACATTTTACCATTCACCGATGATTGCCGCATTGGCCTCTCTTTCTACGCTTCAATATGAAGTATTATCAGCCCGTTCAAAAGCAGTGGGTATGATTAAAAGTAGAATCTCTACAGGAACCTATTCGTTCAATAAAATTCTTGGCATGGCTTATCCAGAAACTGCAGTTTTAAATCCTAATGAGAACTTTACGGTTAGCGTATTTATGGCTGCCTTTGATACCGACAAACAACCGCAAGTTAGACCGAATCAAGGAAAAATAAAAGAAATCAAGGATGGAGTTGCTTTGCTAGATATGACTGCCTCAGGTTCAGGAGAAATGCAAATTTCGGGAACAGTTGGAATAGCCGATAAAATGGGTAACGTTAAATGGAAGGATTATAATACAAAAGTCACGATAGCCACAAAAGGAGGTTCTTTAGAAATGCCTGAATTTGCAATTTTATACAAGAATTATGGTAATATTGTGATTCCTTCAGCGAGTGGTGCTGTATCAACCTCTTTAAGTGCTCCAGGTTGTCAGGTAACACCCACAACTTTTAACGGAAGAAAAGGGTACAAGGTTAAACCAACTGGAGGTACACAAGTTAAACTTACATTATCAGGCAAGGACAGGCTAGGTAAATCGGTTTCCTACGGTCAATGGACTTACCGACTTAAAAGTATGCCTAAGCCTCAGTTTACCACTCAAACTATTTCAAAATCTGGTGGTAGAGTAACTGTTTCTTTAGAAGGTTCTCCATTAGCAGCGACTTTTACTTACCAAGGTGTGGAAACAGATGGAGGTGGTTTGGATTGGTCGGGTTCAGGAAACGTCATTCCAGCATCTGCATTAGCTAAAGTTCGAGTTGGAAAAAAAGTTGCCGTCACTCTCAAGGTTGTTAATTCTTTAACTGGCCTCGTAGAAAGAGTTGATGGCAATTTAAAAGTTACAAACTAAATTACTAGTTTTTATATGAAAAAGTTCATCCTTCTTATTTTCTTGATTTTAGTGGGTGTGAGTATTGCTCAACCTGCTAACTCACAAACGGATGTTTTGCGTGGTCCTCAGAATACGCTTCCCGATGGTGTTGTTGATGGTGTTGTAGTTAAGGATGAGGTCCCTGTTCGATCTAAGATTGAGTATGAACATGTACGTTTAGCTGATTATGTATGGTCCAGACGAATATTTTCGCGAATTGACTCAAGAGAAAAGGTTAATCTTCCCTTATTTTATCCTTTTGATGAGTTTAATCAGGTGGAATATAAGTTTCCATCAAAACGTTCGGATGTTGATTCGAATATGTATTGGTTAAAAAATCAAGAACGCTATTCTTTATGGACAATTATTTTCAAGCATTTGATGCTAGGCGATTTGACCCTGTTTAATGTCGCCTCGGAGAGTACACCTTACGTGGAGGATGGATATCAATTAAAGTATCCTGTAATAAAGAAAAGCAGGGATGATTTTTTCACTAATTCAAATTATAGGTCTGAAGTTGGAAAAGCAATTTCTTTTGGTCAAAAGGGTTCAAAACTGACCATTCCGGATCCAAATAATGCTCCAAAGGGTCGTCTTGGGGTTGAAAGAGGTTCTAATCCAACTTTTCAAGCATGGTTAGATTCGTTAACCGTTGTAACTCCAAATTCCCAAGTGCCATTAAATGATAATGATATTACCCATACGGTTTATGATGCACTTGGAATTATGGCTCAGGATCCGAAAGGCAGAAAGGATTTGGAGAACGCGTGGAATAACGCAAAACCTGGAGGGTCCTTGAAAGGAAACGATGCTATTTATTATATTAATTCCAAAAGTATTATAGCTTACAATATCAAAGAAGATTGGTTCTTTGATAAAGAACGGTCCCTTTTAGATAAGCGAATAATAGCCATCTCTCCTGTTGCAAATTATCTTCTACCAATTGAAGACGATCCAGATCCTTTTGCTGGTTTTGACAGGTACGCAAATTTTTTATTTTATGATGCGGATGGTAAGCTAAAGTTTCTTGAAGTGGACGCTGATGATGCTACAATATCTACTTCTGAAATAAATGGTAGTAGTTTTGTACAAAAGGAACTCTTCTGGCTTTATTTTCCAGAATTGCGCAACGTCATGGTTAACTACTATGTGTACAACAACCAAAACGATGCCCAATGGATGTCTTTTGATGATTTCTTCTGGAAGCGTTTGTTTTCTGGTCAAATATACCGTGCTACTGATCAATTTGATCGCGAGATCGAAGATTACCGTTACGGTGTAGATGCTCTTTATGAGGCTGAAAAGATAAAAGAAAGCATGCGAACTTGGGAGAACGATGTTTGGAACTATTAATCCCTAATCGAAATATTGAAAACCCCGGCCTAGGTCGGGGTTTTTTTATTGCGTACAATTTGAGATTTCTATATCTTTATGAAAATCTTTAACCATGAAAAACATCTACTTTTTTCTTTTATTTTTTGCGTTTGTCTTTGCCAATAGTGTCAGTGCCCAATCGCAATTACATAAAGGCGTCATTTTATTTCAAATCAAAGGTGAGGTCCTGCCAAATAAAATGGACGTTAAACAAACGGATCCGAATGTTTATGCACTTACTGAGAATTTTAGACAGTACCCTTTTTTAAAAGAGATTTTCGCCCATTCAGAGGTAAAGAAATTGGAACGCCCTTCCTATTTTACACACATAACTTCCTTAATGAACATTTATCGAATCTATTTCGATGACGTTGAAAACACTGAGAAATATCTTAAAGCGCTTTCCAATGTTGCACAGGTTATGTATGCGGAACAAGAACCAATCTATTCAATAGATTTTATACCTAATGATCCAAGTCATACAGGAACGGATAAATGGTATCACACGCTTGTGGGTTCCGAAAATGCTTGGAACATTACCAAAGGGAGAACCCAAGTTAAGGTAGCGATTATCGACAACGCCGTATATTCAACCCATTCAGATTTAACTGCCTTTTTACAGCGTGATGTTGCTGATAATGACAACAATGCGGCGCCTCCTTTAACCTACACACAAGACAATGGATGGTCCCATGGTACCCATTGTGCGGGTTTGGCAACTGCTGACATTAACAATGGCATTGGCATCGCTGGATTAGGGGGTAACGTTGAGCTGATTGGCGTTAAATGCACCCCAAACAGTGCAACCACATCAGGTTCTGTATGGTACACGTATGAAGGCGTGCAGTGGGCATGTCAAAATGGGGCACACGTTGTGAGCATGTCTTTCGGTGGAACAAGTCCTTCGCAAGCATTTCAAAATTTGATCAATGCGTATCCTGATGTTGTGTTTTTGGCCGCAGCGGGCAATAGCAATGTAACTACATTAATGTACCCAGGGGCTTATAACAATGTAATTTGTGTCGGTTCAGTAGATGCCAATGACCAACGTTCTAGCTTTTCAAATTACAATGGCGCAACTCCTTATGTTGACATCGCTTCGCCAGGTGGTTATTCCAATGGTGGTCTTTTAAGTACTGTTTACTCTGCAAATGGAAACGGATATGCAAAAATGGGTGGAACCTCAATGGCAACGCCATTTGCTGCAGGATTGGTAGGTTTGATGTTAAGTGCAAATCCAGATTTAACTCCTGCTCAAATCCTGAATTGTTTAATCAGTTCAGGTGTTAACATTAACCAAAACATGGGGCCGAGAATCAATGCATTGGCTGCTTTGCAATGTGCTACCCAAGGAATGGTTGCAGGAGCACCCACCGCAAATTTTTTCGCAATTCCAACTACTTTGTTCGAAGGAGATTCTGTAAAGTTTTATCAGAATTGTGCCGATGGAGGAAATGCAATCACCAACTATTCTTGGAGTTTCCCCGGAGGTACGCCAAGTACGTATGTGGGTGTCAATCCTCCTTATATAACCTACAATACGGCTGGAACCTATACAGTCACTTTAACGGTTACCAATTCAGTAACGTCTGATGTAAAAACCAAATCTTCTTACATAACGGTGAATGTCCCTCCTTACGGGAATTGGATAGTACAAAACTCGGCATTTTCCCAAGCCAATCGAGGAATCAACCACATTTCCATTGTAGACCAAAACGTAGTTTGGGCAACGGCATATGATGGAAGTGGTGCTGCAGCAAATATTCAACAGTTCACCAAAACCACAGATGGTGGCGTGACATGGGTTCCAGGAAACATTAGCATTGGAAACGCCGGATTGGGGATTTCTATGATTAAAGCAATTTCTTCGACTACAGCTTGGTTGGCTGCATTTCCAAATGCCGCTGGACAACTTGGAGGAATTTGGAAAACTACCAATGGTGGAACCACATGGGTTAAACAGACAACCGCTACTTTTAGCAATGCAAGCAGCTTTACCAATGTTGTTCATTTTTGGAATGCCAACGAAGGGTTTTGCATGGGAGATCCAATCAACGGTGAATTCGAAATTTACAGGACTTCAAACGGAGGTACAACTTGGACCTTGGTTGCTGGTGCGAACATTCCAAATCCTTTGGCGGGAGAATTTGGTTATACCAGGCAAATTGATGTCGTAGGAAATAGCGTTTGGTTTGCAACCAACAAAGGTCGTATTTTTCATTCGATAGACAAAGGGGCAACATGGGCGGTATACGTCTCTCCCTTGATTGATTTTGGTGGTGCTAACATGAGTGGAAATTTTTCCTTTAGCTCGTTAACAAATGGACTCATTGTAGACGTAAATGGTACTGTTTACAGAACCACAAATGCGGGTTCTACTTGGACCCAATTGGTTACATCGGGCCCTGTATTTACGAACGGATTATGTGCCATTGAAAATACGAATGTTGTTTTCACCACAGGTGCGGCTGCAGCGGGTTCGGGATCATCTTACAGTTTGGACAATGGGACAACCTGGAGTCAAATTGACAATGTTCAACATTTGTATTGTGAGTTTTTAACCCCATCCATCGGTTGGTCAGGGTGGTTTAATACGAATGCTACACAGAATGGAATGTGGAAGTGGAACAACCTTACCAGTCCTTTAGCAGTACAATTTAACGGCAATCCAGCTACCGTTTGTGTGAATACGCCGGTACAATTTACCGACCAAACAACGGGGGGAACCATTACCTCTTGGAGTTGGAGTTTCCCTGGTGGCACCCCAAGCACATCGATTTTACCAAATCCGACTGTGAGTTATTCCCAAGCCGGTATTTATCCAGTATCCTTAACCGTAAGTGATGGCGTTTATTTAAGTAGCTACCAAGATACGGCATATGTTCAGGTTGAGGTTTTGCCATCAACGCCAAGTGCAATTATAGGTAACCTGAATCCTTGTCCAAGTGCATTTGAAACATATTCGGTTACCAATGACCCAAATGCATATTACAATTGGGTTTTACAACCTACGTGGTTGGGTATGAGTACAACCAATACCCTAGGTGTAACCTTCGACAATACTTCGGGTGCACTTTCGGTTACCGCTGACAATTCATGTGGATCAAGTGGGGTTTCAACCATTAACATCAATGTAGGTGCGCAACCTACAGCAAACTTTACCTATAATTTGAATGGAGGCGTGTTAACGGTTGTGAACACATGTACCAATGCAAGCATCTATGATTGGAATTTTGGAAATGGATCTACCTCAAATGCGACTTCACCAACAACGACTTATGCCACACCAGGGTCATTTACAATCACGCTGATTGCAAGCAATGCATGTGGCGATTCTGATACGACCACTCAAATCGTTCAAGTGCTTGGTATTGAGGAGTCCACAAACAACAGCCTTTCATTGTATCCTAACCCAACCAATGGATCGACTACCCTAACGGGATTAGCAAGTTTCATGGGTGAGAATCTTCAGGTTATTGATTTGCAGGGAAGATTGGTGAAAGAATATACTGTCAGCAGCCCGAGCATACAAATTGTTTTGGAAAATGCAATGCAGGGAATGTACCTGATTCGAGTACGAAATGTATCCGTACCTTTGATGATAGAGAAATAGAAAATGAATTGGATCGGAGAAAGGATAAGTGTTGTAGACCATTCCACTAAAACTACCATTGTAATTTTACCCCATAAAAGTGCTTGGGCAATTTCCCTTATGGGTGCGTGGTTGGCGATGTGGTTAACCATTGGCTTTACAACGCTGTGGTACCTTTTTAACTTTGCGCTAACCCAAAAAGAAAGTGTTATTGTGACCGTTTTTATGATCTTCTGGTTCTATTATGCCTTTAGGGTAAGCAAAAGCTTTCTTTGGTTATTGAAGGGTAAAGAGAAAATAAAAGTAGATGAAATCGGTGTGCATATAAAAAAGGCCATTTTCAATTACGGAAAAAGCAGGGTGTATTATTTTGAAAACATAAAGGGTTTAGAATTCAACCTGCCCAAAGAAAAGTCCTTTCAAAAGGTTTGGGAGGCTTCGCCATGGATCAACGGGGCAGAACGATTTCAATTCGAGTACTTTGGAAAAATGGCAAGGTTTGGAAATAAATTAAACGAAAAGGAGGCGAAACTTTTGTCTCAAGTATTGGAAAAAAGAATGCGAAAATTCTCAAAAAAATAAAAAATGTACGGAAAAATTCACGCCTTCCTTAGTGAAGAGCTAGCACAAATTGAGTCAAACGGCTTGCTAAAAAAAGAAAGAATCATCACCACCCCACAAGGACCTACCGTTCAGGTTAATACAGGTGAAGAGGTAATCGTTATGTGTGCAAACAACTATTTAGGGTTGTCCTCGCACCCAGAGGTTGTTAATGCCGCCAAGGAAGCTTTAGACACGCATGGTTTTGGCATGTCATCCGTTCGTTTTATCTGTGGAACTCAAGACATACACAAAGAATTAGAGCGTAAAATCGCTGCGTTTTATGGCACTGAAGACACCATTTTATATGCGGCTGCTTTTGATGCGAATGGCGGTGTTTTTGAACCTTTGTTTTCAGAAGAGGACGCGATTATTTCCGATGAATTAAACCATGCCTCAATTATTGATGGGGTTAGGTTATGCAAGGCACAACGCTATCGTTACAAACATTCTGACATGAGTGATTTGGAAGCACAGTTGGTGAAATCTCAAGCACAAAGACACCGAATCATCGTAACGGATGGGGTATTTTCCATGGATGGTGACATAGCTAAAATGGATCAGATTTGTATGCTTGCAGATAAATACGATGCATTGGTAATGACCGATGAGTGCCATTCTGCCGGATTTATTGGCAAGACAGGTCGTGGTGTACCGGAATTACACAATGTACAAGATAAAGTGGACATCATTACCGGAACTTTGGGCAAGGCCTTAGGCGGCGCTATGGGCGGATATACCACAGGGAAAAAGGAAATCATAGAAATGTTACGCCAAAGATCTCGACCTTATTTGTTTTCGAATTCATTGGCTCCAGCGATAGTGGGCGCATCCATTAAGGTTTTTGATATTCTAAGTAATTCTACCGAACTACGTGATAAATTAGCATCTAACACCGCATATTTCAAAGAGAAAATTGTTGCGGCAGGGTTTGACATAAAACCTGGAGATTCACCCATTGTACCCATCATGTTGTACGATGCGGCTTTGTCCCAAAAATTTGCGGATGCGCTTTTGCAAGAAGGGGTTTATGCCATTGGTTTTTTCTACCCTGTGGTTGCCAAAGGCGCCGCAAGGATACGGACGCAAATATCTGCCGCGCATACCATTGCTGATTTAGACCGAGCCATCGCAGCGTTTATTAAAGTTGGAAAAGACTTAAAGGTTATTTCATAATATCTTATCTCTAGGGCGATGAAAATCACCTCTGTTGCCATTTATTTTGTTTTAATTAGACTTGTAATGCCTCTTTTTTAGATGCTTACTCAGCCATTCGTAAACTGAAAAATGAGACATTGGAATTAAATTCCTTAACGGATGCTGATGATTCTCAAGAAGCGGATGGAAGCGAGGTAAAGGAATGCGAAGATTTAATTGTTCACTTTGACAATCAAAACTACATTCAATTAATTGAATCTTCCTTGCAATGAAACACCTTTACTATTACTGGTAATTTTATCAATAAATACAATCCCCAAGGGAATGAATATCCCCCAGAAATCTAAAGTTGATGTATTCACCTTTTATATTTATTTCTCATGGTTGGGTTTATGATGTGGCAGATGGATTAATCCAAGATTTAGAGGTTACGATAAAAAACGATTCTTCCCTTTCTGATGTCTACAAATTAGACCTTTAATGTTGGATTTCTCCGATTTCTGAAGGGTTGTGTTTATGCTTGAACAAGATTGCAAACAGAAGGGTGATGACTAAAGCGTAGCAAGCGAAGGAAAGCCAAATGGGTTCCCATTCTTGTATTTTTATTGGGTTTGTAAGCATTCCATTGCTTTTTATTGGATTGGATGCAAGAAGTTTCTTCATCAAGGGATGGTTCGCATTTGTATCGTAATACTGATAAAGTTGGTCGGCAGTGGAAAGAGACTTCGTGAAAAACCGATCAATCATCTTACCGCTGACAGAACTTCCTAAAATGGCACCAAAACCATTGGTCATCATCATAAACAGTCCTTGTGCTGAAGAACGCGTTTGCGGTGCAACATTAGAATTCACAAAGAGGGACCCAGAAATGTTGAAAAAATCGAAGGCCATTCCGTAGACTACGCAAGACAATAGGATCATCCACAAGAGGTCACCGGGATTCCCATAGGCAAAGAGTGCGAATCTCAAAACCCAAGCGAACATGCTCATCAACATTACTTTTTTGATGCCAAATTTCCTTAAGAAGAGGGGAATGGCTAATATGAACAAGGTTTCAGAGATTTGCGAAATCGACATGATGACCGTGGAATGTTTGACAGCGAAGGCATTTTCATATTTTGGAAAGGCGGCAAAGGTACTGAGGTAGGTATCACCATACATGTTCGTTAATTGCAAAGCAGCGCCAAGCATCAGGGAGAACAAGAAGAAAATCAACATTTTGTAATTGAACATCAATTTAAAAGCATCGAGTCCTAGGGTCTGCACAAAGCTCCTCTTTTCCTGGACATCCTTTTTCGGAGGGCATTTGGGTAGGCTAAAGGAATAGATAGCGAGCACCAACGATGCTATGGCGGAAATGTAGAATTGATTCGCTGAGGAGCTATTTCCCGTAATGTCTGTTACCCACATGGCCATGATAAATCCAATGGTTCCGAATACGCGAATGGGCGGAAAATCTTTAACGGGATTCATGTTGAATTGGCCAATTACGTGGTAGGAAACCGAATTGGAAATGGCAATGGTTGGCATATAAAAAAGCATGGCCGCCAACGTAATCCAAAAAAACAGCGAGGGATCATGTACAAAAGGGAGGCTGACAATTGCCAATCCGCTAAGCAAGTGAAGTGCGCCCAAGAGTTTTTCCGCGTTGATCCATTTGTCTGCCACAATTCCCATTAAGCTGGGCATAAACACAGAGGAAATCCCCATGGTCGTGAATATGGCCCCAAATTCGGTGAAGGACCAGTGCATGGTGTTGGTGCAGTATTTTCCAACGGTAATGAGCCAAGCACCCCAAATGAAGTACTGTAAAAAGCTCATGAAAGTTAATTGAATTTTAACTTTATTTATCGGGGAGGTTAAGCCATTCTTTTCAAACATGGTTTGAAGATAGCAGTTTATTTTTTTCTTTGACTGATTTCGTCGCGAATTTTAGACGCAAGTTCATAATCTTCGTTCTCCAACGCTTCATTTAATTGAATTTGAAGTTCTTCCAACGATGATTCGCTTAGGGGGTCATTTCCATGCATGTCGAAAGACTCTATTTCACCTTCCTCGTCTAGGTCATCAAATTTCATTTCATTTTCTGCCACGTTGCTAACCTCGTCCATCACTTTGTTGAGGGTATAAACGGGACAGTTAAAACGGACACCAATGGCAATGGCATCAGAGGTACGGGAATCTATTTCTACCAGCTTTCCTTCAGATTTGCAAACAATTTTTGAAAAGAAAACACCTTCGTGAAATTTATAGATGACTACTTCCATTACGTCCACTTCGAAGGAGGTGCAAAAGGTCTTGAATAAATCGTGGGTGAGGGGACGGTTGGGAACCATTTTTTCCAATTCAACGGCAATGGCTTGGGCCTCAAATCCACCGATTACGATGTTCAACCGACGTTTTCCTCCAATTTCAAGCATTTTTAAAACATAGGAACCTGTTTGGGTTTGGCTGTATTCAATTCCTATGATTTCTAATTTAATTTTATCCATGCCCGGAAAAATTATTGGTTTAACTTGAACCTTTTCACAGCTTCGGTTAGCCTGGGAATGACTTCAAAAGCATCTCCCAGAACGCCATAGTCTGCCGCTTTGAAAAAAGGAGCTTCTTTGTCTGTGTTTACCACAACAATTACTTTAGATCCGTTCACACCTGCTAAATGTTGTATCGCACCTGAAATGCCTATGGCAATGTACAAGTTGGGACGTATGGCGATGCCTGTTTGTCCAACATGTTCGTGGTGAGGTCTCCAACCGATGTCAGAAACGGGACGTGAACAAGCGGTTGCGGCACCAAGGGCACTTGCCAAATCGTCAATGATTCCCCAGTTTTCAGGTCCTTTTAAGCCACGTCCGGCAGAAACAACCAACTCTGCTTCTGGCAAAGGAATGTTTCCTTCGGGTTTTTTCGTAGATAGGATTTTAATTCCAGAGGATTCTATGGTTTCATTTACTTCTTCCACGGGACAAACTTCAGCGATTTTTTCCGGTGCAATGCTGTTTGCCAAAAGGGAAATGATTCGTTTTTGAGAATTTACTTTAACGAATCCAAATGCTTTTCCGGAAAAGACATTTACCTTGATGGTTTGATCCATCTCGGGAAGGGCAACAGCGCCTGCTACCAATCCAGCTTTGAGTCTTACGGATACACGGGGAGCGATGGCTTTTCCAGCAACATCATGCAAAAACAAAATGTTTTCTGCGTTAGCGGCGTGGTTACATACCCATGTGGAAACTTGTTGTTCATCGCTTCCATCAATGGCGCGATTAACGATGACTTTTTGTGCGCCAAAGCTTCCTAATGTTGCCAAGGTGTTCGCGTCAGCATTTCCGGCGGTCAAGACGACGACTTCGTTTCCTAATTTTTTTGCGTAGGTAACTGCTTCAAAAGCAGATTTGCTCATTCCATTGGAAGTGTGTAAATATACCAGTGTCATATTTTTGCTATTAAATTACTTTGGCTTCGTTGTGTAAGAGGGCAACCAATTCATCCATGTTGTTTGGATCAATCATTTTTACTTCTGATTTTGCAAGTGGGCTTCCAAAAGTCGCGAAGGTGGTAAGGTCATCACAAGCTGCGGGAGGAATTACCTCCAACGGTTTTGTGCGTGCTGCCATGATGCCTCTCATGTTGGGGATTCTTTGTTCCGCCATTCCTTTTGCACAGGAAACGACAATCGGTGCGTTCACAGAAACGACTTCTACGCCATTTGCTGCTTCTCTTTCCAAAGTTAGGGTTGTGCCTTCAACGTCAAGTTTTGAAGCCAAGGAAATCAGTGGAAAACCCAAAGATTCTGCAATCATTCCGGCTACTTGGGAACCGTTGTAATTGATGGTTTCTTTTCCGGTTAACACCATGTCAAACCCAATGGTTTTGGCATACGTCGCGATTTGGGTGGCTACAAAATAGGCGTCCTTCGGATTTGCATCAATACGAACCGCCTTGTCAGCCCCGATGGCCAGTGCTTTTCGCATGATTGCGTCATCTTCGTTTGGACCTACGGTTACGATGGTAACTTCTCCACCAACGGATTCTTTAATTTCTAAAGCACGAACCAAGGCATACCACTCGTCATAAGGATTTACAATGTACTGAACACCTGCTTCATCAAATGCAGTATTGTTGTTTGTGAAAGCGATTTTGGATGTGGTATCGGGTGCTTTACTAATGCATACTAGGGTTTTCATAGCGCTGTTAAATTTGCTCGACAAATGTACATATTAATCTCCATTTGAAATGCGTTTGTAAGTAAAGTCTAAGAAGACAATAAAGTTGCGATGTAGAAGGAAAAAGCGGCTAGAAAGCAAGAAAGGGCTACTTTTTTTAATTCAGGGTCAAAATCCTTAGGAAATTGTATGCTTTGTACCTGTTTTAAGTGCTTTAAAAAAAACGGGAAAGGCAACAAGCCAAGAAGCATCCAGAAACTTCTGTTCTCGAAAAAAACCAACGCGATCAAGAAAAACCACGAAAGCGAAGAAAGTGCAATCAACCCAAAGTGGTATTGTTTGGCACGCAGAAATCCCATCTTAACAACCAAGGTTTTCTTGCCCGATTCACGGTCGTTTTCTTGGTCCCTCATGTTGTTTAGGTTTAATACACCAACGCTCCATCCACCGATGGAAATCGCACCCAATAACTCGCATATATTGAAGGTGGTGGTGTAAAGATGTTTTGTTCCAACGACCGCAAGCATTCCAAAAAATAAAAAGACCACCATGTCACCCAATCCGAGGTAACCATAGGCATTTTTTCCCACGGTATACATCACAGCGGCAGCAATGCTCAATACTGCGAGAAAGGCATAAAGGTAGCGTCCTTGAATTCCAATGACGAGTGACGCATGGTAAATGAGTACACCGGCCGAAAGCAAGGAAAGCAACGCAGATAGGACAACGGCAATTTTCATGGTTTTTTGGGAAATCTTACCGGATTGTACCGCCCGCATTGGACCAATTCTGTTGGCATTGTCCGTGCCTTTTTGGGCATCTCCAAGGTCGTTCGCAAGGTTTGAAAGAATTTGAAACAACAGGGTTGTTACCAAACAACCGAAGAGCACCCAGAGGTTCTCCCTTCCAGCGAAAGGACTTAGCCCCAATCCGACCAAAATGCCCGAAATGGAAAGCGGAAGGGTACGCAAACGCAGTGCGTGAATCCAAATTTTTAGTTGATCCATGGCACAAAAATACAAAAGGAAAAATTAAGAAAGCGCATTCGATTCGTGTGAAGGAGGAAGGGGAGACACCTCACCAAAAAGACCCAATCAAACCGAATTCGGATGCTGAAAAATGTTTAATTTCGAAGAAAAATCACCATGAAAAAATCGCTACTGTTGCTTTTTGTCGGCTTATGCACAATCACCTTTGGACAAGACAGCTTAAAAGTATTGTTTGTTGGCAACAGTTATACGTACGCCAATGACCTTCCCGGTACATTCATGCAAATTGCAAATGCCATGGGCGACTATTCATTCGTAGATTCCAAAACGAATGGGGGGTATACCTTTCAGATGCATTCCCAAGATCTGGTTACGTATCAAAAAATCAATGCACAAGATTGGGATTACGTAATCATTCAGGGACAAAGCCAAGAGCCGTCCTTTCCTTTTCAGCAAGTAAACACGCAATCCATTCCCTATGCCATGCAATTGGCTGATTCAGTGTATGCCAACCACGATTGCGCGCAAGTGAACTATTTTATGAGCTGGGGACGAGAAATCGGAGACCCACAATGGGACAGCATCAATACGTTTCACAAGATGAATGCGCGTCTAAGAGATGCTTATTTGCGGATTGCAGATTCAAGCATGGCCTCTGTAAGCCCGGTAGGGTCAGCTTGGCGTTATGTCAGAGAAACCCAACCGAACATTCAATTGTATGTTGGAGATGGCTCACATCCATCTGTGGCCGGGACCTATTTGGCGGCATCGGTGTTTTATGTATCCTTGTTTCAAAAGCCCATTTCCCCAAACCTTTCTTACACGGCAGGACTCGATGCGGTTACCGCACAATTCCTCACGGATGCAGCGAATTTGGTCGTCCTTGACAGCATAGACACGTGGATGTTAACCCACCCAGATTCTTTAACGCAAACGGACCTAACGGCCCAGGCCGGTGGAATTCCCGGAGGCTATTTATTCGATGCCAACTGTTCGCATTGCGATCAAGTCACGTGGGATTTTGGGGACAATCAATTCGGTACGGGTTTACAAGTTGCCCACACCTTTGCAACGGGAACCTATTGGGTAAGCTGCATTGCATCAGGACCTTGTGGACAGGCAATGGATTCAGTACAAATTACGGTGGGTGTTAACGATGTTTCTGAAATGGGTGTGCCTATTTCCATTCAAGCAATTGGAGAAAACCAATGGTCTTTAAAAGGCCTTAACCTACCCATAAACGAATTAACAGCATTTGATTATTCTGGAAAAGAAATAGGCATTCAACGACTCAATGCATCCGAAGGCAATATACTATTTGCTTTGAACACACCTTTGGCCATCATTCGACTGAATGGGGATTATTATCGATTACCGATTAGGGTTGGGGAATAATTAATGCGTTTCCAACTCCACCGCGACTTCATTTCTACGACCAAAGACATCCCAAGGCGCATTGTAAGCCATAAAAAGAAAGGGTTTTTTATAGGCGATTTTTTCCTTGTCTAACTGCTGAATCAGTTCTTGTTGATGTTTTTCAATGCGTTTGTCATTCGCCCAACCTCCAAAACGAACAACGGCTAAGCGTTTAGCACTTACCTCGTCAATCTTGACCTTGGAAGAATTCGGGGTAGGTAAATCTGATTTAGCGTATTGTTTGGGCATAACAAAATACATGCTCGCTTCTTCACCTTGTTCCATGATAACGGGCGAGGTCATTGCAATTTTTTGTTGGCTTTGGTTGTTGCCAAAAATGTAGGACGCGATGCTTCTAAATCCCTGTGAACCATAGTTATCGAAAGAAGCCCCTTCTAAGTCCATTTTCGCTACGACCATGTTTGAGTACAATCGGATTTCAACGTTGTTTTCGAGCGTTCGCTCTACCGTGTAGGCTGGTTTTTCAATTTTTGACATGTAAAATGAATTAAGTCCAATGAATAAGAGTGCTCCAACAAGGGGCCACTTGAAGTAACCTTTCATAGGTGTGTTTTCGACAAGAACACCCCACACGCACATTTGTTGAGAAATTATGGAAAAAAGTCGATTTTCATTTTTTTCAAATTTCTGTACATTTGCTTAAGCGGGATGTAGCGCAGTCCGGTAGCGTACACGTCTGGGGGGCGTGTGGTCGCAGGTTCGAATCCTGTCATCCCGACCAAAACCTCAAAAACCCATTGCAAGCCAATGGGTTTTTGTTTTAGGAATTGGTTTCGAACCGTTTTTTGGGTGCTTAGATTCTTTTTCATTTTTTGTAAAAATCCTTACCCCTCCATCGATCATCTTTTCATATCCTGATGGGGTTTGAAAACAAAAAAAACCGACCTTGTTAATGTCGGTTTCTCATTGAGTAAAACAATGTGGTTCTTCTTAAAATTTTTTAGAATTTAGTTCATTCCAGTAATACACTGAACATACATTTTTAGCTTTTCGCTGGCTCCGTAACTTAAGTCTTGATCGTAGATATACAATCTGTATTTGTCAATGCTTTTAGTTTTTAATATATTCATTTCCTGTTCTGTCAATGGAATAAATGCGCGATGGATCCGCTTATGTGTTCGTTGACGGTGGAGTATGAAACTGATTTTTATTAGCTAAAAGTAATGTAATCGCTGGAATCAGTACCCAATTACATTGTCGCACAGGTGAGCGATAATTTGCAATTTTGGAGGTTCACTGATAAAATCATTCTAAATAAATTTGATCTTAATAATTCGATGCAGCTTTATTAAGTTATATTTGAAATTCAAATTCAATTGCACATGAAATTCTTTATTTTCTTGACTGCGTTATTTCCAATGATACTATTTAGCCAAATAAGTATCGGGCTGCCCGAATGTAATGTACTTTACAGTGGATACGATAATATCGTCACGTTAGGGATTGATGGTTGTGATCAAAGTATGCTTAGTTGTGCCGGTGGAACGATTAGAAAAGACACGATCAATGGACTATATTGTTATGTCATTAATCCGTCACCCGGCGCTACTCAGATAAAATTAACTGCATCCGGAAAAAAAAAGGGAAAATTATTAACCTACGGAAGTATAAATTATCTCGTAAAACCTCTTCCTAATCCAAGTTTATCAACATATACAATCAGTAAATCAATAGGGGATACCTTAAAATTAGAACGCAAGAATACATACATTCAGAATGAATATATCATTTTGAGTTGTCGGGTAATGGACGAGGATATCGTTGGAAATGTAATTACACCAGCGGTGCTTTCGGCATTTGAAGTTGGACAGCTCATAAGCATTAACCTTATTGCAATGGATGCAAAAACTAAAAAACAGTTTACCCTAGTCGCTGCCCTCGAAATCACCGAATAAGCAGGTTCGTGGTTAAATAAGCCGCACTCTTAATAGGTAAATTCAAGTCAATATAAAATTGCCTCAAAAAATAGTCTGACAACTCAGGTCAACCGCTTGGAGGGGTTAATCTTATTGTCCTAATTTGCGGACGAATAATCAAGGCATATTGAAATCAATGATTTAGCGCCGGTTGAACGTTTTTTGAAGGGGGAACCATGAGGAAAACAAAATGTATATTATCGCTAACTTTAACAAAAAAAATAAATGTTCGAACAAACCTTTAAAAATGTTGATGACATTCTGCACAAAGATGCGGGGTGTGGAAGTGAGTTAGATTATGTAGAACAAACCTCTTGGGTGTTGTTCTTAAAGTACTTGGATGATTTAGAAAATGATAAGGCCACTGCTGCTGAATTAACTGGAAAACAATACAAGCCACTTATTGATACCGAATACCAATGGAATGTTTGGGCCGCTCCAAAAGGTGCAGATGGAAAGATTGATCACCACGCGGCTTTAACTGGCGATGACCTTGCTGATTTTGTAAACATCCAACTATTTCCTTACCTCAAAAAATTTAAGGCAGATGCCGTTAGTGCAGATACTATTGAATATAAAATTGGCGAGATATTTAGCGAACTAAAGAACCGCATTCAAAGTGGTTATAACTTGCGTGAAGTAATTAACCGCATTGATGAATTGCGTTTTCGTACCCACGCTGAAAAACACGAAATGAGCCATTTGTATGAGTCCAAAATACAGAATATGGGTAATGCTGGGCGCAATGGTGGCGAGTACTATACACCAAGACCCTTAATTACCACGATTGTAAAAGTGGTTGCTCCAGAAATAGGAAATAAAATTTACGATGGAGCTGTGGGTAGTGCTGGTTTCCTATGTGAAGCGTTTAGCTATTTGCAAAACAGCAAAAAATTAACCACAACCGATGTAGAAATTCTACAAAAGAGAACCTTTTACGGTAAAGAAAAAAAGTCATTGGCTTACATTATTGGTACAATGAATATGATTTTTCACGGCATTGAAGCACCCAACATTGTACATACCAATACCCTTGCTGAAAACTTAGCGGATATACAAGAAAAAGACCGTTACGATATTATTTTGGCTAACCCTCCCTTTGGTGGTAAAGAACGTGCTGAAGTACAACAAAACTTCCCAATTAAAACAGGTGAAACGGCTTCCTTATTTTTACAGCACTTTATTAAAATACTAAAAGCGGGTGGTAAGGCTGCTATCGTAATTAAAAACACCTTTTTGAGTAATACCGATAATGCTTCTGTGGCATTGCGTAAAGAATTGTTAGAAAGTTGCAACTTGCACACCGTTTTAGATTTGCCCGGAGGCACTTTTACGGGTGCTGGTGTAAAAACTGTAGTGTTGTTTTTTGAAAAAGGAAGTGCCACCAAAAAAGTATGGTACTACCAATTAAACTTGGATAGAAACTTAGGTAAAACCAATGCCCTTAACGAAAAAGATTTAGCTGACTTTATTGAATTACAAAAAACAAAAGCAGACAGCGAGAACTCCTGGAGCATAGATGTGGGGACACTGAGCGGAGCCGAAGTGGACCTTAGTGCCAAAAACCCAAATAAAAAAGAGGAAGCCGCTTTACGCCAACCACAAGAAATTTTGGAGGAAATGAAAACCTTAGACGCGGAAAGTGCCAATATTTTAAGTTCAATTTTGGAATTATTGTGAGAGGATGGATTTATATATTAGAATGTTCGGATGGCACCTATTACACGGGTAGCACAAATAATTTAGATCTAAGATTTTTGCAACATCAAAATGGAGAAGGAGCAAATCATACTAAAAAAAGATTACCCGTTAAATTAGTTTACTATGAGGAATTTCAACGAATTGACGAGGCTTTTTATAGAGAAAAACAAGTGCAAGGTTGGAGCAGGAAAAAAAAAGAAGCATTAATTAATTCACAAAGTGAAAAGCTACCTGAATTAGCCATAGCTTATAGAGATTTAAAAAAATGAAGATTGAAATGAATTATAATGTGCCATCGAGAACCTCAGTTGTGGTGCCTTCGAGAACTTCAGTTGTGGTGCCTTCGAGAACCTCATTTATGGTGCCTTCGAGAACCTCAGGCACCAAATATATAAAGGTGGTTGAGGCTCTCGCGGTGGTGCCTTCGAGAAATACAGTTGTGGTGCCTTCGAGAACCTCAGTTGTGGTGCCTTCGAGAAATACAGTTGTGGTGCCTTCGAGAACCTCAGGCACCAAAAATATAAAGGTGGTTGAGGCTCTCGCGGTGGTGCCTTCGAGAAATACAATTGTGGTGCCTTCGAGAACCTCAGTTGTGGTGCCTTCGAGAACCTCAGTTGTGGTGCCTTCGAGAACCTCAGGCACCAAATATATAAAGGTGGTTGAGGCTCTCGCGGTGGTTGAGGCTCTCGCGGTGGTTGAGGCTCTCGAAACCACCGCTTACATAAACTCTATTTTGGAACTGATATGATTCAAATCGAAAAAATAAGTTTGCCAAAAGGTTGGGAGTTAGTTCGTTTAGATTCAGTCATCAAAACATTTATTGTACCTCAAAGGGATAGACCAAAAACTTTTAACGGAAATATACCTTGGTGTAGAATTGAAGATATTGATGGAATTTATTTATCCAAATCAAAAATAGGTTTATGTGTCTCTAAAGAAGTTGTAGAATCAATGCCATTAAGAGTTTATCCTAAGGACACTGTTATAGTTTCTTGTAGTGCTGACCTTGGTAGGTGTGCGATTATTGCCACACCATTAATAACAAATCAAACTTTTATTGGATTAGTTCCTTCAGAAAAAATTGATTCACTTTATCTATATTATTTGATGGGTTCGAAATCAAAAATGTTAAACAATTTAGCTACAGGTGCAACAATAAAATATTTATCAAAGAACAAATTTCAGGAATTAGTAATCCCCCTTCCACCCCTCCCCGAACAACAACGCATCGTTTCCATATTAAATGAAACCTTTGCCGCCATAGCGAAAGCAAAATCAAATGCCGAACAAAACCTCAAAAATGCCAAAGAACTTTTTGAAAGTTATTTGCAAGGGGTGTTTGAGAAAAAAGGTGAAGGTTGGGAGGAGAAGAAACTAATTGAGATTACAAGTAAAATTGGAAGCGGTGCTACACCAAGAGGTGGGAACGAAAGTTATAAATCCGAAGGTATTTCTTTAGTAAGAAGTATGAATGTCCACGATTTTGAATTTAGAGAAAAAAATCTTGCATTTATTGATGACCAACAAGCCAAAGAATTGAATAATGTTACACTTCAAGAAAATGATGTTTTATTAAACATTACTGGTGCATCAGTGGCAAGATGTTGTGTTATTCCAAAGGAGCTTCTTCCAGCAAGAGTCAATCAGCACGTTTCAATTATCAGAGCCAAAAAGGAAATCATTGACCCGATTTTTTTAAACTTACTTTTAACATCAAAGTTTTATAAAGACCAGTTGTTGTTTACTGGTGAACAAGGAGCAACAAGGCAAGCGATTACAAAAGCACAATTAGAGGTTTTTAAGATTGCTTTTCCTAAATCTATAAATGAGCAAAAAAGTTTAATGATTAGACTTGGAAACTTATCAAGAGAAACCAAAAAATTAGAAGCTATTTATCAGCAAAAAATAAAGGATTTAGAAGAACTGAAAAAATCGGTTTTGCAAAAAGCGTTTAGTGGGGAGTTACGTGGTGGTGAGCCTGTCCAACCAAAAACAGAAAAAGAAGTAGTAGTATGAACCTAGCAACAATTGCAAAATATGCAACAGTTCAAAAAGAAGGAGGTAGAGAAATTACAAGAAATATAGAATACTTTAATCTTGATGTGATTATCTCCGTAGGTTATCGGGTGAAATCAAAACAAGGAACTCAGTTCCGCCAATGGGCAACACATCGATTACGGGATTAAATTAGTAGCATAATGGAAAATAAAATTGAAATATATAGTTCATCAGCTGGAATTGAAATTAACATTGTCGTTAAAAACGATAGCGTATGGGCTACCCAAAAGCAAATGGCAGAAATTTTTGAGACTACTCCTCAAAATGTTACGATACACCTGAAAAAAGTGTATAAAGATGGTGAAATTGATGAAGTTTCAACTTGTAAGGAATACTTACAAGTTCAAACCGAAGGGAAAAGGAAAGTACAGCGTATGCAACTTTTTTATAACCTTGATGCTATTTTATCAGTTGGTTATAGAATTAATTCTAAACGTGGAACTCAATTCCGTCAATGGGCAACACAACGATTAAAAGATTATTTGGTGCAAGGCTATGCCATAAACGAAAAACGATTACAAGAAGCAACCAGTAAATTTCACGATTTAAATTATGCGGTTAAGTTAGCAACAAAAGCAGTTAATAAGACAACATTAACTACTGGAGAAGCGAAAGGAATACTTGGAGTAATAGAGCAATATGCCTATGCACTCGAAACCTTAGATAAATATGACCACCAACAGTTAACCATTGAAACGCTTTCAGAAGAAACCGAAATCCAAAAACTAAGCTATGAAAATGCAATTCAACAAATTCGGATTTGGAGGGATTTTCAAAAAGCGGGTAATCTCTTTGGAAACGAAAAAGACCAATCATTCAAGAGCTCTTTAGATACCATTTATCAAACTTTTGATGGAAGAGATTTATACCCAAGCATAGAAGAAAAAGCCGCAAATTTATTGTACTTTATTGTTAAAAATCACTCTTTTTCGGATGGCAATAAACGAATTGCGGCTGGATTGTTTGTTTATTTTTTAGATATGAATAACAAGCTATTAAATAATTATGGTAATAAAAGAATTAACGATAATGCCTTAGTGGCTATAACCATTATGATTGCCGAAAGTAAATCAGAAGAAAAAGATAGTATGGCAAAACTGGTAGTAAATCTAATCAATAGCAATAACTAAGTATGAACGAAGCAGATACAAGGGCAAACCTTATTGACCCAAAGCTAAAGGCTTGCGGTTGGGGAGTTGTTGAAGGTTCTAAAATCCTTCGTGAATACAACATTACTGCTGGTAAAATACAAACGGGTGGTGGTAGGTCTAAAAAAATTATTGCTGATTATGTTTTAGTTTACAAAGGCATTAAATTGGCGGTTGTAGAAGCCAAAAGCAATGATTTAGTCGTTGGTGAAGGTGTGGCACAAGCCAAACAATATGCTGAGAAATTAAAATTAGAAACAACCTACTCTACAAACGGCAAGGAAATTTACAGCATCTGCATGCTTACGGGCACAGAAGGATTGGTCGATAATTACCTTACGCCAGATGAATTGTGGCATAAAACGTTTTCTGATCAAAACCAATGGAGAGAAAAGTTTGCTGCTGTTCCATTTGAGGATAAAAGCGGCACTTGGCAATTACGATACTACCAAGAAATTGCTGTTCAAAGAACCGTTGAAGCCATAGCGCAAGGCAAACAACGTATTTTATTAACCCTTGCTACTGGAACTGGAAAAACGGCTATTGCTTTTCAAATTGCGTGGAAATTATTTGAAACACGTTGGAACTTAAAGCGCGATGGCAGTCGCAGGCCAAGAATATTATTTTTAGCCGATAGAAACATATTGGCAGATCAAGCTTTTAACTCTTTTTCTGCCTTTCCAGAAGATGCTTTGGTAAGAATTAGCCCGAAGGAAATAAGTAAAAAAGGAAGTGTTCCTACTAACGGAAGTATCTTCTTTACCATCTTCCAAACCTTTATGACCAATGCTAAAGTGTCAAAGAAGACAGAAACAACGCAACCCGTCTCATTGGCAGCCGAATCCCTTATGGAATATGGTAGTGAACAATTCAACTTCGGGCAATATCCAACCGACTATTTTGACTTCATCATTATAGACGAGTGTCACAGAGGAGGTGCAAACGATGAAGGAAATTGGAGAGGAATTTTGAATTATTTTTCGCCAGCAGTTCAGTTGGGTTTGACAGCTACCCCGAAACGAGTAGATAACGTAGACACCTACAAATACTTTGGTGATCCGGTTTATATTTATTCATTGAAAGAAGGCATTAACGATGGTTTCCTGACTCCTTTTAAAGTAAAGCGTATTCAAACTACGTTGGATGATTATATCTACACCAGCGATGACCAAATAGTAGAAGGAGAAATTGAAGAAGGCAGGACTTATAAAGAAGCTGATTTTAATCGAATCATAGAAATAAAGGCAAGAGAGGCAAAACGAGTTCAAATTTACATGGACGAAGCCAATCAGAAAGAAAAAGCCATTATTTTTTGTGCTACCCAAGACCACGCAGCCGCAGTGCGTGATTTGATCAATCAATTCAAAACAAGCACCAACCCAAATTATTGTGTGCGTGTTACCGCCAACGATGGAGAAATAGGCGAACAGTTTTTGAGAGAGTTTCAAGATAACGAAAAAACGATTCCAACTATATTAACTACTTCGCAAAAATTATCAACGGGTGTAGATGCAAGAAACATTCGCAACATAGTTTTAATGCGACCAGTAAATTCTATGATAGAGTTTAAGCAAATTGTAGGGCGAGGCACACGTTTGTTTGATGGGAAGGAGTTTTTTACGATTTATGATTTTGTAGATGCCTACCATCATTTTGCAGACCCAGAGTGGGATGGCGAACCATTAGAACCAGAACCACAAACCGAACCTAAACAGCCAAAACCGCCGTGTGAAATTTGCAATCAAAGACCTTGTGAATGTGAGAAACCAGGTAAAGAACCGTGCGATATTTGCGGTGAATTATTCTGTAATTGCAACAAGAAAAAAAAGGTTAAAATAAAATTGCGAGATGGTAAAGAGCGTGAAATACAATCAATGATTTCAACTTCGTTTTGGGGTGCAGATGGTAAACCAATTTCAGCAGAGCAGTTTTTGAATAATCTATTTGGCGAATTGCCAAATCTTTTCAAAAACGAAGCAGAATTAAGAAAACAATGGAGCAAACCAAATACAAGAAAAATATTGTTAGAAAAATTAGATGCTGCTGGATTTCCTAAAAATGACTTATTGATCGTTCAATCATTAGTTAATATGGAAAAAAGTGATTTGTTTGATGTATTGGAATATGTGTTTAATGGCAATTACAGCTCACTAACCAGAGAAGAACGAGTAGCAGCAGCACAAGCAACAATCTTTGCCATATTAGACGACAAACAAAAGGAGTTCATCGCATTTGTGTTAAGTAAATACGTTGAATCTGGCGTAGATGAATTGGATCAAGATAAACTACCACAATTACTCATCAATAAATACCAATCAATGCCAGATGCGCTGGAAATTCTTGGGAATGCAAAAGATGTAGGGCTGCTTTTTATGGAGTTTCAGAAGTACTTGTATGAAGTAGCTTAAAAGATGAAGTTGGCAACCTTCGTTACATCCTTGATTTACTATTGAGTATTATTAACGTGAGTGTTCAGACCAGAGAGATTATTATAAATTTACCAAAAGTTAAATTTGATTAGAAAATGATACAGAATACATCTAATAAACCGTTGTCAGAATTATACAGTGCAGATACCGCTGTGAGTTATCAAATCCCAAAATATCAAAGAGAATACATTTGGGGTAAATGGAATTGGGAAGCCTTATTTGACGATATTGAGGAAAGTGATGGAGGGCACTTTATGGGGTCAATCATTTGTATTAATGTTCAAAAAGATTCGCACAAAGCGGCTGAGTTAGAACTTGTGGATGGGCAACAAAGAATGACAACCATAAGTCTTCTCTATTTAGCTATTTATAAATACCTTAAAGAGAACTTGTTAGATAAAGCTGATATGAATGCCCAATTAGAATTACTCAATTTAAGAAATAGAATAATTCTAAAAGATGCAATGGATATTCGTTTAATACCATCCTATACAAATAGTAACCTCGACGACTACAGATGGATTTTTTCACAAGAAATTACTGAAATAAAGGCACTTAAAAAACCCAAGTTTTTGGGTAATAGACAAATTTCGAGGGCTTTTAATTATTTCTTTACAAGACTATGTGAAATGGATGAAGACAAAAATCCAATTTACAGTTTTGAAAGTGTCCAAGAATTATTGAGAAAATTGAATAGTGCAACATTGGTTAAAATCGATGTGGCGACTCACGCAGATGCCTTTACACTATTTGAAACTCTTAATAATCGGGGTGTTCCTTTATCTGCAATAGATTTAATTAAAAATAAACTTTTGGGGCATTTAGAAAAATCTCACCGTGAAACAAATATTGACCACAATTTTGAACGATGGAATCAAATCATTAAAAATCTTTCAGATGAATACAATGTTCAGGAAAGATTTTTGAGACAATTCTATAATGCATTCAAGAATGATTCAAAAGTTGAGGTTGAAAAAGCACCAAAAGCACTAAGGTCAAATCTCATTAGGATTTATGAAGAATTAATAAATAGAAATGTAGATGACATTTTTAATAGATTAGAGGAGGCATCTGAAATTTATTCAAAAAATATTCAGTATGAAATTGATGACCATTCAGATGAACTCATATATGCTCTTAGAAATCTTGAAAATGTCAATGGTGCTGATGGATATATGCTACTGCTCTTTGCCGAGAAGAAATTTAATATCAGTGATTCAAATAAAATAGAGCTCATTAATTTCTTATGTAAGTATTTTATAAGAAGGAATGTAACTGATTCCCCACCAACAAGGGATTTGACTAATTATTTTATGGACATCATTGTTGAAGTAAATAAACTCGAACAATACGATTACGAAAAGGTTAGATCAATAATATTGGATAAAGGTAAACCTGCTAATGAAGTGCTTTTTGAAGATAAATTAAAAGGAGATTTGTATGAAGAAAATGTTGGTGCTACAAGGTATATCTTGTCAAGTATCGAATTATCTGCAAGTCAAACGAAAGAAAGATATACCAATTTCTATGCGAGGAACAAAAATATTTTTGTTTGGACAGTAGAACATATTTTACCACAAGGAGAGAATATTCCAACAGAATGGGTTGATATGATAGCTAATGGAGACAAAGAATTAGCTAATCAAATTAGAAAGGAAAATGTCCATAAATTAGGTAATCTTACTCTTACCGGATACAATTCAAATCTCGGAAATTTATCCCTTTCAAAGAAACAGGATCGTAAAAATAACGATGGGAAATTTATCGGTTATAAAAATGGTTTGATTCTAAATGAATCCATCAAGGAAACAACATCTTGGACTAAAGAAAAGATTGAGACACGAACCAATTATTTGGTTGAAAAAGCACTGGAAATATTTAATTTGTAAACCGGTCGCAATTTTATCAGCAAACAATATTCATAATTTTCCCCTAAACAAAAATCACTTTTTTCGGGGTTTAATCCATTAATGAAGAACCCAAAATTAATCTGGTTAAACCAATCAAATTAGGCGGAGTTGAATAACTCAATTACCTAACAGAATCCCCAAGTTTAAAATCTCAACTTTTCAATTACCTTTGAATTACAAATTTTTTATATGCGAAACCTACTGTTGTTTATAGGAGTGATCTCCTTCTTGAGTGCTTGTAATTCAAGCAAAGACCCAAAAGAAAATCGCGTTGAAGCGCCGGAGCGGGCCGATACGACAACCCAAATCACAACCCAACTCACCATGCCCACGGGTTTGACCTTCAAAAAGTTTAAGCTAAAGGCCGAAAATTGCGACATGCCTTTCGCTGAGGCGGACGACATGGAAGTCGATCAAGATTGGTGCAATACGCGTGAAATTAACGGGTTGAAGGTTTCCATGAAAGACGCTGCGGTAGCGCAGAAAATCAACATTTTGATTGAAAAAGAAATAACAGGTTCAAATCGAACGCTTAAGCAATTTGTCGCGGAAATTAAAAACACATCCAATGAGGCCGGGGAATTGGAATACCTGCAAGATTCTTATACCTGTAGTTTGGTAGATACCTCCAATACCTTTCTTTCGATGTCCATCTTGTTTCAGTATTATGCCTTAGGTGCAGCACATGGAATGTATGGATCTTCAGTGCTCAATGTTGACTTGAACACAGGAAATCCAATTGCATTGAAAGATTTGCTCGTAGACAATTACAAAACGGCATTGAAATCATTGGCAAAGCGCAAGTTTTTGTCACAAAATGGAAACGACGGATGGTGGTTTTTAGAGGGCGATCAACCTTTTGAATTGCCAGAGGTTTTTTCGATCCGTCGAAAAGGCATTACTTTTTATTACCAACCTTATGAAATTGGTCCCTATGCTGCCGGCGCTCCAGAAGTATTCTTAAGCATCAAAGACCTGGGATCCTTGCTGAAAGAAAATCCACATTTGAAATAACCCTTAGGTATTCTTGATTGAAAGCTTGCCCGTTTTTCCTAGTAGGTACTGCTAGACCCGCCGATGTTTTCGATGGGATGCCAAGTGGTTTTGACCTCTTGAAAATGGGTGATCAATTGAAGGTTTTGGGCATCACGGGACATCCAATCTTGGTCGCATTGAAACTTTCGTTTAAGGTTGTCAACACATGCAAGTGCGGTGGGAATGTTGAGCGTTCCTAAATCTTCAGAAACCAAAGCATTTACATCCATGTGGGCAGCCAAAGTGGGCAACATTTCTTCTGTTTTTCCTGTAAGGATGTTTACGGTGCCACCTGGAAGGTCTGAGGTATGTAGGACTTCTGCAAAGGTAACGGCACAAAGCGGAAGTTTTTCAGACGCGATAACCACGACGGTATTTCCCCCACATAGCACAGGCATCACCATGGAAACCAAACCAATGAGCGAGGAATTTGCCGGGGCGACCACACCTACGACACCCATGGGTTCAAGGGTAGAGAAGTTAAAGTGAGATGAGTTGACGGGATTCACACTGCTAGCAACTTGTACAAACTTATCCGCCCAACCTGCATAATACACGATGCGGTCAATGGCCAATGAAACTTCTGCCTCTGCTTGGGCTTGGGTACTTCCCTGCAATGTCAACTCCTCAATGAATTGTGCTTTTCTTCCATTCAGCATTTCCGCAATGCGGTAAAGGATTTGACTACGGTTGAAGGCGCTTCTTTCCCCCCAACCGCCAAAGGCTTTTCTTGCTGCCACCACTGCGTTTCGTATGTCTTTTTTTGAGCAAAGGCAAACGTTGGCTTGTGTATTTCCGTTCGAATCGAGGAGGGCGTAGTATCTTCCAGATTCTGTTCTCGGAAAAGCCCCTCCGATGTATATTTTATATGTCTTCAAAATTTCCACTTTCTTGATAATTAAGTTGCTAAATCTAGAATTTACTCACTTTTTACATAGGCGCTAAGTCCATGAAGTCCACCTTCCCTGCCAAAACCACTTTCCTTAAATCCGCCAAACGGGGAGGTAGGATCAAATTTGTTGTAGGTATTGGCCCAAACAACGCCTGCGCGTAATTTTGTAGAGAGGTTAAAAATGCGGGATCCTTTGTCTGTCCAAACACCCGCTGCCAATCCGTAAGGAGAATTGTTGGCTTTTTGGATTACTTCATCAATGGACCTAAAGGTTTGAATGGTCAAAACAGGACCAAAGATTTCTTCCTGAGAAATTACATTGGATTGGGCTACGTTTAGGAATAGGGTAGGTTTACAGAAGTAACCTTTCGTTGGAAGCGCGCATTCCGTTTGGAATATTTCAGCCCCTTCGTTGATGCCTATTTGGATGTATTTTTGAATGGTTTCAAGTTGTTCCTTTGAATTGATCGCTCCGATGTCTGTATTTTTATCCAAGGGGTCGCCCACATATAGGCTTTCCATTCGGGCCTTCAGTTTTTGAATGACCACAGGTGCGATGTTTTCTTGTACAAACAACCTTGAGCCTGCGCAGCAAACATGTCCTTGGTTAAAAAAGATGCCGTTTACAATTCCTTCAACGGCTTGGTCGATGGGTGCATCGTCAAAAACGATGTTTGCGGATTTCCCTCCCAATTCCAAGGTTGTTTTCTTGTTGGTTCCCGTAACGGCACGTTGGATGATTTTTCCAACTTGTGTTGAACCCGTGAAGGCAATTTTATTTACATCGGGATGCTTTACCAAGGCCGCGCCGGTGTCTCCGTGCCCGGTGATGATGTTCACAACGCCAGGAGGCAGGCCACAATCTTTAATGATTTCAGCCAATTTCAAGGCGGTCAACGGGGTGGTTTCTGAGGGTTTTAACACGACGGTATTTCCCGTAGCCAATGCCGGTGCAATTTTCCAAGCGGCCATCAGCAATGGGAAATTCCAAGGAATGATTTGTCCCGCAACCCCTAAGGGCTCAATTTTTTGATTGGGAAAAGCATATTCAAGTTTATCCGCCCAACCGGCATAGTAGAAGAAGTAGTTGCAAGCAAGCGGTACGTCAACGTCTCGAGATTCTCTAATGGTTTTTCCGCCATCCAGGGTTTCGATAACGGCAAATTCCCTTGCCCTTTCTTGCATCATTCTGGCGATGCGGTACAAATATTTTCCACGTTCATGGGCAGGCATTTGGGACCAAGTGTTTTCATAGGCATTTCGTGCAGCACGCACAGCCGCATCCACATCCGCTTCGTTTGCCCAAGCAATTTCGGCCAGCACTTCTTCGGTGGCAGGGTTTACGGTGGGATAGTACGTATTAGAAAGGGGTTCAACCCATTCATTGTTGATGAAAAGCGAATATTTTTTTTTCAGTTGGATGTGGCTTGTTCCTTCGGGTGAAGGCGCATAGTTCCAATCCGTAGGAACGGAGGTAGGTTTAGTGGGCATAATTAGTCAATTGTAAAATAATCAGCAGATTGATAATTTCCGTTTTCGGATTTCATAATTTGCATCAAAACGTCATTTGCGAGGCTGCTGGCACCAAAGCGGAACCACTCATTTGAAAGCCATTTGTTGCCGAGAATTTCTTTTACCATTACAAGGTTATGCAACGCCAATTTAGAATTAGAAATGCCTCCTGCTGGTTTCATTCCAATCATAATGCCTGTGCGGTCATAATGGTCTTTTATCGCCATGAGCATGGTATAGGTAACTTGCATGGTGGCGGCGGGCTGAATTTTCCCTGTGGAAGTTTTGATAAAATCTGCACCGGCATGAATGGCGATGTCGCTGGCTTTTCGGACCATGTCTAAAGTGGGGAGTTCCCCGGTTTCCAAAATCACTTTGAGCCTGGTTTTACCACAAACTTCTTTGATGGCAGCGATTTCATCGTATACAAAGGCATATTCTCCAGCCAAGAATTTTCCCCTGGAAATCACCATGTCAATCTCGTCTGCGCCTTGATCGATGGCAAATTGGGTGTCCAATATTTTCACCTGATGGGTGGATTGTCCTGAAGGAAAGGCGGTTGAAACGGAGGCAACTTTAACGGAAGACCCGACCAAGGAATCTTTTGCGATTTTTACCATGGAAGGGTATACGCAAACAGCGGCTACGGTAGGGAGTCCTGGAAAAGCATCATGAAGATGTTGGGCTTTGTAGCACATTTGACGCACTTTTCCGGGGGTATCTTTCCCTTCCAAAGTGGTTAAGTCAATCATGTTAAGGACCATTCTTAGGCCTTGGTGTTTGGCTTCGTTTTTTATGCTTCTGGATTGAAAACGTGCGATGCGTTCTTCCACGCCCACTTTGTCTATCGAAACATTAGAAAAAACTTCGGAAGGATTAAAAGGTTTTGCCACAAAGATTTAATTTGATTCAGAACCAAAGATAAAAAAGTTAAGGAAGAAAGCCCTTAACTAAATAAAGTTTGCTCGGATTAGTCTTCTTGTGCGTCAGCCTCGTTGTCATCAGGCTTGTCATAATCGTCGTCTTCTTCATCATCACCGTCCACATCGTCTACATCATCGTCTTTTAATTCTGAATCCTTGTCGAACCCATCATCAAAACCATCTTCATCGTCCACGACAACGGGTTTGGATTTGGTAACAATTTTATTGATTTTAACCAAGTAGATGATTTCTTCTGTTTCCCAAATGAGGGCATCAAGCACTTCGCCATTAGGTGTTTTAATGGTTGTAAGGTGATTGATATACCCATCAGGGTAATCTTTTAAAATTTGTTTTTTCTGATCTAGGGTGAGTTTGTCGTAACTAATAATTGACCTTCTCTTTGACATGTTGTATGCTTTTGTTTTATCGAGCAAAATTAATTTTTTTGCTATAGTCAAACACATTTTTTAAAATAAACTTGACTTTTTTTTGAACATTTATAAAGTTGATAAAAACCAAGTAAAGGCGACGAATTTTTAGAATTCAATTACTTTTGTTTTAATGTCTAAAATCAAAACAGCTTTTTTTTGCCAATCCTGTGGATATGAAGCCCCTAAGTGGTTAGGGAAATGTCCTTCCTGCAGTGAATGGAATACTTTTATCGAAGAGCGGGTCAATGTTTCCAAAAATGCATCGATTCCTTTTTCAAAGCAAACCCAAAATGCGGCCCCTGTTTTTATTCATGAAATCACCCAAAATGAAACCGTTCGGATCCATTTAAAAGATTTGGAGTTAAACCGTGTGTTGGGAGGGGGCATTGTTCCCGGTGAAATCATTTTGATTGGAGGCGACCCAGGCATTGGGAAATCAACCTTGTTGTTGCAAATGGCCGTGAAGGAACAATTTCGGGTATTGTATGTCTCCGGAGAAGAAAGTGAACAACAAATTAAAATGCGTGCCGAGCGCATTGGAATAGAAAACACCCAATGTCAATTGCTTACAGAAACGGACGTGGTTCAAATCATCACGTTGTCAGAAAGCCTAAAACCAGAAATCCTCGTCATAGACTCCATTCAAACCCTTTTTAATCCTTCGATCGAAAGTGCCCCTGGAAGCGTGAGTCAAGTGAGGGAATGCACAGCGTTATTGCTTCGTTATGCGAAGACCACACATACCCCCATTTTTCTCATTGGCCACATCACCAAGGAGGGTTCCATTGCAGGACCAAAGGTTTTAGAACACATGGTGGATGCGGTTTTACAATTTGAAGGGGATCGAAACCACTTTTATCGTTTGCTCCGCACCGTGAAAAATCGCTTTGGGTCAACCAACGAATTGGGAATTTATGAAATGCAGGGCACCGGCTTGCGCATGGTTGAAAATCCTTCTGAAATATTAATCACCAATACAGACGGGACCTTGAGTGGCTCTTGCATCAGCACCACCATTGAGGGTTTACGTCCCCTGCAAGTAGAAGTGCAAGCCTTGGTGAGCAGCGCCGCTTATGGTACGCCGCAAAGGTCTTCCAATGGTTATGATGCCAAGAGATTGAACATGCTTTTGGCGGTTTTGGAAAAGCGATGCCAATTTCGTTTGGCGACCAAAGACGTGTTTTTAAACATCGCAGGCGGAATTAAAGTGGATGACCCAGCCGTGGATTTGGCGGTTATGATTGCGGTATTGTCGTCCAATGCAGACATTTCTGTACCCAGAGAATTTACCTTTTCTGCGGAAGTTGGATTGTCAGGGGAGATTCGTCCGGTAAACCGAGTGGAAACCAGAATCCTGGAAGCACAAAAGTTAGGGTATACCCACATATTTATTTCGGCCTACAATAAAGGATTGAAAAAAGATTCTTACAACATCGAAGTGGTGACGTGTAAAAAGTTAGAGGAAGTGGTTAAAAAGGTTTTTGCGGCATGAAAAAAGTAGAATTTCTTTCGGCACAACATGTAAAAATTGAATTTGAAATGGCATCGGTCGTTCAACGCGCTTTGGCCTATGTCATTGACACCGTAATCATTTATGTGTATTTCATGATTGTGTTGTTTGCCTTTTTAAACGATGCTTCTATTTGGAGCCAAGATTTGGATTTGGCCTTGCTGCTCTTGGTACTTTTGGTAAACATGCCCATCTATCTATACAAACCTGTGATGGAGTATTTTTTCAATGGACAAACGCTGGGTAAGATGGCTGTGGGCATTCGCATGGTTCGGGTAAATGGGGACCGGATGACCTTGCAGGATAATTTTTTGCGCTGGGTCATGCGAGGCGAATTTTTTTGGGTTTCTTTGGTTTCTAACCCCGTTTGGATTCTCATCATTCCTTTCATCACCTTGTTGGATTTTCTTGCCATGAGTCTTTCACCCAAACACCAGAGAATTGGGGATATGATTGTTTCGGTCATTGCCATTCGCACACGTCCTTCAAGAAAATACAAATTGTCGGACATCCTAAGCAGGCAAGAATCGACGTCGTATAAACCTACGTATGAAAAAGTGATTTCTTTTACCGATGAAGACATTATGTACCTTAAGAATGTGATTGAGCAGTACAAGAATTACCGAAATGCAGAAATTACAAAGGTTTTCAATGCGGTGACTCAAAAAACGTGTGAGCGATTGGAAATAGAATTGCCTAAAAAAAACACTACGGCTTTTCTGGAAAAGGTGCTCAAAGACTACGTATATTTAACCCGATAAAATGGCACATTTAATTGCGGTTCCTACCCCCATTGGAAATTTAGAGGACATTACGCTTCGTTCCATACGGATGCTTAAATCGTGTGATTTCGTAATCGCAGAAGATACCCGTGTGACCAAAAAGCTGTTGAAATTGTTAGACATTCAAAAATGGGTGGTTTCGTTTCATACGCACAATGAGCATGCACAATTGGCTGAAATGCTTCATAAAATTGAAACGGCTGAAATGGTTGTTTTGGTTTCAGATGCAGGCACCCCAGGCATTTCAGACCCTGGATATCTGTTGATTCGCGGATGCATTGAAAAAGGCATAAAAGTGGAATGTTTACCTGGCCCTACGGCTTTTGTCCCCGCCTTGGTGGCAAGTGGATTGCCTTGCGATCGTTTTTATTTTGAAGGATTTTTACCGCATAAAAAAGGACGGCAAACAAAAATGAAAGCATTGGTGGACAAGGATTGTACTGTAGTTTTGTATGAATCTCCTTATCGCCTGATAAAATGCTTAGAACAAATCATCGAGTTTATGGGGCCTGAGCGCAAGGTAGTGGTCGGAAGGGAAATCTCTAAAATGTTTGAAGAATTTGTTAGGGGCACAGCTCCAGAAGTATTGCTGCACTTCAAATCCAAGGAAATAAAAGGAGAATTCGTCGTCATGATTGGCTCCGCAGAGGGTTGAAAGGTTCCTTTTTTAATCCCATGGTGGAAGTTTTTAATTGCTATTTTTACATATGTTTTTCAAGGACGTCGTCGGTCAAAAGGAAGTAATCGCTCAACTCATTCAGGAAGTCAAATCCGACAAAATCGGTCATGGCCAAATGCTGGTGGGAAAACCAGGGTATGGCACTTTTCCTTTGGCGATGGCCTTTTCGCGCTACCTGTTGTGTGAAAACCCGGGTGAGCAGGACGCCTGTGGAAATTGCGCTTCTTGTGCCCAGCTTAATTCGTTCCAGCATCCCGACTTGCATTTTGTGTATCCTGTGGTACAAGCCATTGCCAAAACATCCGAACATTTCTTGCCCACTTGGCGAAAGATGATCGGCGCAACCCCGTATTTTACCCAATATGATTGGCTGCAAATGATTGATTCAAAGGAACGAAAACCGATCATTGGCGCTGAGGAAAGTGAATCCATCATTCAAAAATTGAAATTGAAATCCTACCAAGGAGGATATAAAGTGATGGTTATTTTTGGTGCCGACGCCATGAATCCTTCCTGTGCAAATAAGATCCTTAAAATCCTTGAAGAACCTTCCCCAAAAACGTTGTTTTTATTGTTGGTCGAGAATCCACAAGCCATTTTGGCTACCATTCAGTCCCGAACGCAATCCATTCAAGTTCCCAAGTTGTTAGAAAGCGACGTGTCGTCTTATTTGCAAAAAGAAAAAAACATGGAAGCCTCAAAGGCGGATGCCATAGCCAGGTTCGCCGATGGAGACTTGTGCAAGGCTTTGGAAGTTTTTCAAGACGGTGGGGCAACAGACGAATACCGTGAACTCTTTATTCAATTGATGCGGTCCAGCTACAAGAAAGATGTAATTGAGATGATGAATTGGGCGGAAACAGCGGCAAGTTTAAGCAAGGAAAACCAAAAGTTGTTCATGTTGTATACTTTACATATGATACGACAGAGCTTTTTAATGAATTATTTGGGTGCGCAAAACGCAAACCTTACGCCATCAGAATTGGGCTTTGTTGAAAAGTTTTCTCCCTTCATCAATGGCAAAAACATTCGTGAATTTATGTCGGAATTTGACGATGCTTACTATCATTTGGAGCGAAATGCGAATCAAAAAATTCTATTTACGCAATTGTGTTTTCAATGCATGCGATTCATACATAGGTCTTAAATGCTTATTTTTACCGAAAACAAATAACAATGGGTTGTGCATCATGTGGAAAGGAAGGAACGCCAGGCGGTTGTAAAAACAACGGCTTGTGTAGCAGTGGCGGATGCAGTAAGTTGGAAGTATACGATTGGTTGTCAAACATTTCGTTGCCTGAAAACCAAAAACCGTATGAAATTGTAGAAATACGTTTCAAAAACTCAAGAAAGAATTTTTACCGAAACATCCAAAACTTGCCGCTCCAAATGGGAGACATCGTAGTGGTAGAGGCCGCACCAGGTTTTGACATCGGCGTGGTATCCATCGTTGGGGAATTGGCGAAAATTCAAGTCAAAAAGAAGTCGCCTAATTTTAAGCATGCAGAAGCAAGAAAAATTCTTCACATTGCTACCCAACCTGAAATTGACAATTGGATTAAGGGCCGTAATTTGGAAAAAGACATGATGTTTCAGACCCGAACGATTGCCATGAAATTGGGATTAGACATGAAGATTTCGGATGTAGAATACCAAGGCGACCTTACGAAAGCTACGTTCTACTACACCGCTGAGGACCGAGTGGATTTCCGTCAATTGATTAAAGACATGGCAGATGCATTCAAAACCAGAATTGAAATGCGTCAAATTGGATCGCGACAAGAATCTTCGCGATTAGGGGGTATTGGTTCATGTGGACGGGAATTGTGTTGCTCGACGTGGCTTACCGATTTCAGGTCCGTATCAACCTCCGCAGCAAGGTACCAGCAATTGGCTTTAAATCCACAGAAATTAGCTGGACAATGTGGTAAGTTAAAGTGCTGTCTGAATTATGAATTGGACATGTATTTAGAGGCCTTCAAAACCTTTCCAAAGACAGAAATTAAACTCAAAACCACCAAAGGTGAGGCGTATCACATTAAGACAGATGTCTTTAAACGAATGATGTGGTATGCATTTCCAGAAGATTCAGGTTTGATCACGCTTACGCCCGAACGCGTTAAAAAAATTCAAGAACTAAACAAAGCCGGAACCATCCCAAGAGACCTCAAAGATTTTGCTTTTGAAGTAGAAAAAGAAGTGGTTGTAGGATATGAAAATGTGGTGGGTCAAGACAGTTTGACACGTTTTGAGAACAAAAACAAGCCCAATAAAAACAAAAAGAAGAAGTATAAACCCAATAAAAACAAACCCAAACCTGCCACCAATGAAAAGTAGGCATTTGTTTTTTGTGGTTGCGGCCCTGTTGCTGCTGTTCTCCTGCACCTCGGATGCCGTGTTCAATAAAACCATTGTGTTTTCCAACCGCACTTGGTCTCAAAAACAATTCCCGTCCTTTAAAATCAACATTCAAGACACCAGCAAGACCTACGATTTTATATTGAACATTCGCACCACTACCGATTTTGCCTATTCAAATCTTTGGATGTTTTTTACCATTGACGGTCCCTTAGGTAAATCCAAGAAATTTCCAATCGAAATGATTACCGCAAAACCTTCCGGAGAATGGACAGGTAAAAAGTCTGGTTCAATGGTTTCCTTTTCAAAATTGTTAATGCACGATGATTTCCCCAAAAAAGGAACCTATACCTTTACCTTTGAACAGGCAACTACCCAAAAAAAATTGCATGAAGTCGTTGACCTCACCTTTGATGTCTTCGAAGCTAAATCAATGAATTGATGCGTTTTGCTTGTTTACATGAGGAACAGTTGCGGGCATTGGAAAAGGAATTTGTAGCCTTTCTCATTGTGAATGGATTAGAGGGCAATGCATGGGAAACGTTAAACCGAGACGAGCCTGAAGAAGCCTTGCGATGGGTAGAGCGTTTCAGTGACCTCATTTGGGAAAAAGTTACAGATGAAACGACCTATATGGAACGTAAAACGGAAAAGGACTGGTCTGTCGTTTTTATGGGGGAAACAGCGGGAGAAATGTACATCGCTACCCATGAAGAGATGCCTTCCTTTCATAAAGGTAAAAAAGTATATACAAAACAGAGACTGGATGAAGTGTTTGACCTATTCCAACATGGATACGACCGCTGTTCGTTCGAAACGTTTAACCAATTGAAATCACAATTTAAATTATAACTTATGTCTAAACAACTTTTCACTTTTGCTGCCTTTGTATGCATTTCTTTTTTTGGGTTTGCCCAAGTAACCACACCCAAAGCAAGTCCCCTTTGTAAAATGGAACAAAAGGTCGGATTGACCGATGTCACCTTGTCCTATTCTCGTCCTGCCGTTAATGGCCGGGTAATTTTTGGAGATTTTATTCCCTACAATGCTTATTGGAGATTGGGTGCCAATGAATGCACAAAAATCACAGCCTCTGATAAATTGATTTTCGGCAAAGACACCTTGAAAGCAGGGACCTATGCCTTATTCGCGAAACCCAATAAAAACCAATGGGATCTTGCGTTTTACAGCGAAACAAACCTGTGGGGAATGCCAGAAGTTTGGGATGAAAAGAAAGTTGTATTAACGCTCACTTCAAACGTGTTTACCTCACAAGAGAAATCGGAAAACCTTTTCATCGGAATTGATGAAATCACCAACAACGGGGGAGTTTTGGTAATCCAATGGGACAATACCAAAGTTAAATTTCCTTTCGGTGTGCTGTCGAAGGACAAAGTAGTTGCAAGCATTCAAAAAACCATGGCAGGTCCCAGCGCAAATGATTACCATGCAGCAGCGAAATATTATTTAGATGAAAAAATGGACATGGCTCAAGCGTTGGACTGGGTGAGCAAAGCGATTGTGTTGCGTCCCGAAGCCTATTGGATGTTGCGCACAAAATCATTGATATTGGCAGAGAAAGGAGCGTACAAAGAAGCCATTGCCGCAGCGGAAATGTGTATTCAGTTGGCAGAAAAAGATGGCGATTCAAGCTATGTAACCCAATCCAAAAAATCCATAGAATCTTGGAAAAATAAAAAGTAAGTTGTTCCAGAAATACCGATACCATTTCTTACTTCATCTGATTATTTTTCTTTGGGGTTTCACCGGGATTATCGGGAAACTTCTTCACCAAGATTCCTTCATTATTGTTTGGTACCGCTTACTGATTGCGATTTCGTCTCTACTTTTATTTATGTGGTTTCGCAAAATCCGTTTCGCTGTACCACGGTCTCAATGGATTTGGGTTGTATTGGTAGGAAGTGTGGTCGCTGCCCATTGGTTGACGTTTTATTACACCATTCAAATTTCAACGGCATCTTTGGCCATTTTGTGCTTGTCTACCACTACGCTGCATGTTACCTGGTTGGAACCCATTTTGATGAAATCAAAATTTCAAATGCGTCAACTGTTGATGAGTTTGTTGGTGATTGCTGGCATTGCCTTCGTAGCAAAGGATTTTAATGGAGATGAAAGGAACGCAGTTGCCATTGGGTTGGTCTCTGCTTTCTTTGCCGCCCTGTTTTCGGTGATGAATGCCAAACTTTCTAAATCGGTAGAAAGCATTTCCCTTACCCTCCTGGAGCTGTGCGTAGGTCTCGTAGGAATCACCCTTTACCTTCTAGCGATTGCGAAACCTATGAAAGCCTTTGAGTTGAGCATGAATGATTTGTTATGGCTGCTTTTCTTAGGGATTGTCTGCACCTCTTTTGCGTTTTTAACCACCATAGAAATTGTTAAAAAACTGGGCGCTTTCACCGTTTCGCTGTCCATAAACCTCGAGCCCGTTTACACCTTCCTATTGGCCATTGTTCTCTTGAAAGAAAACGAGTTGCTTTCCAAAGATTTTTACATAGGCGCCATCATCATCATTGGCGTATTGATATTGAATGGTGTCCTTTCCTACTTTGAGCGACGAAAAAAGGAAATCGTTTCATAACTTTGTAGGGATGAAGAGAATTTCCACGCTTCTTTTGGCATTTTTGATTTTCACCGTGAGTGTGGGCCTACCCATTTATTCTCATACTTGCTTGGAAGAGGGAATAGCTTACACCTCATTGATCCACATCAGTGAAAAAGATTGTTGCGAGAAGGAAACAGCGCTTCCATCATGCTGCCAAGAGAAAAACAAAAAATGTTGTAGCCAAGAAACCACGTTTCTTAAGTTGAAAGTGGAGGGACGTACCTCAGCGACGGCCCCGATGCCTAATTTTTCCGGTAAGCTACCGGCCCTTCCATGGGTAGGTTTAGTGGGAAGTACTTTCCAATTCAAAGTGCCGCAAACCCCGTCGCAATGTAGGGTACCTCATGTGAAATATGGCAAGCTTCTGCGCGCCTTCATTGGTTTTTGGAGAATATAAAAAAGACAATTTCTTCTGATTTTAGTCTGATTTTTTAATTCTTTATCTCATGTCTATGCTACGTTTTTGTTTCCTTGTCTTTTCATGTATTTTCTTTTTTAGCGCGCACGCTCAGTTGGTAGGTTATGTTCGTGGGGTGAGTGAAAACGATACCCTTTCGCTAAATGGCGCCAAGTTGAAATTGTTGGCGAATAAAACCGCAGTTTTTACTGATTCCGAAGGGAAGTTTGAACTGTTTTTGGGTAAAAAATTACCCGATACCTTGGTGATTACCTATCCGGGTTATGCAGCTGACACCGTCGTGGTGGATAAATCAGATCGCTTTGGATCCCTTATCATCTCTCTTTACAACCGGAACATGCAACCGGAAGTAATCGTTGAGTTGAAAAAACAAAGCGGTATCCTTAAATTCAAAACCTTAAACATAGAGTTGCTTTCATCGAATGAATTTCGTCGCGCCGCATGTTGCAACCTCTCTGAATCTTTCGAAACCAATGCCAGCGTCGATGTAAACATTACGGATGGGGTTTCGGGCGCCAAAAAAATTCAACTGCTCGGGTTGGACGGGGTGTACACCCAATTTCAATTTGAGAACATTCCATTTTTAAGGGGCTTGGAAACCCCTTTCGGGATTCAATCCTTATCGGGAATTTGGCTGTCTTCTATCCAAATCTCAAAAGGGACAGGATCTGTTGTAAACGGTCACGAATCGATGGCGGGGCTTATAAATCTTGAATTAAAACAACCCCATAACATGGAGAAATTTTTGCTGAATGGCTACCAAAACAGGTTTGGAAGAAGCGAAATCAATGCCTTGGTAGGAAAACATGTGGGGGAGAAATGGGCCACCAACTTGCTTACAAATGGGTCGTACAACCATGTCAAAGTAGATGAAAACAAAGATGGTTTTATGGACATTCCCCTTTTTAGAAACCTGGCTGTGATGAACCGATGGCAATACGAAGGAGATAAAATGGAAGCGCAATTCGGTGTAAATGCCTATGTAGACAACAGGGTGTCGGGGCAATTTGCCCCAGACCTTAGCGGTGAAACCTATACAATGAATGCTGGAAATAAACATGTAGACCTCTTCGCGAAAACTGGATTTTTTGGTAAAAAACCTGCACAATCTTTGGGCGTGATTTACCACGCTAAATACCATGAATTGGAAGGAATGTATGGCACAAGAAATTTTCAAGGGACCGAAAAAAGAGCCTTTGTATCTATGGTGTACGACGATGCCAATCAAAAGGAAACCCACAAGTTTCGTTCGGGTTTAACAGGTAGTTATTTGGCATTGAAACAACAAATTGGCAATGTGAACAGAGACCGTGAAGAGTTTATTTCCAGTGCCTTCATCGAACACAACCTGAATGGGTTGCGGTTCTCCCTGATTTCGGGTTTTCGTTTGGATTACCATAGCCTAACGGGTTGGCAATGGGTGCCTCGAATCCATGGTAAATACGCACTCACTCCAAAAATGGACCTCCGGTTTACTGCTGGAAAAGGGTGGCGCATACCCAACGTGCTCATTGACAACATCGGTCTCTTGGCAAATCAAAAAAACTGGATACTTCCCACCCAATTGTTGCCAGAAGTTTCTTGGAATTGTGGTGGGTCCTTTGTCGCAGAAGGCAATGTTTTTAAGAAAAAATTCACGTGGACAACAGATGTTTATTATACATGGTTTGAAAGACAGCTGGTCATAGACAGAGACCTCTACGCCCAGGACATTTCTTTCGCTTACCAAGAAAATGCATCCAGCTCCATGGCTGTGCAAACCGAAGTGAGCGCCCAATTGGCGAAAAACTTTGAGCTTAGGTTGGCCTACAAATACCTTGATGTGAAATCTATTTTCGGAAACATAAAACAATCGCAATCCATGATTTCTAAACATCGGTTTTTGGTAACATCCAACTTGATGTCTAAGAACAAACGTTGGCAGTGGGACCTAACGGCGGCGATTTTTGGCCCAATGCGCATGCCTGCTTCTTATGTTACTATGACCTACTCACCTTGGTACACCCTTGTCAATTCACAGGTCATTCACAAATGGAAGAAATGGGAAGTTTACCTTGGGGTAGAAAATGCCTTGAATTATCGCCAGCCCAATCCCATTTTGTTAGCGCAAAACCACCAAGATCCCGGTTTCGATGCGACCATGGTTTGGGGCCCTATAACAGGAATTAATGTATATTCGGGTTTTAGATTTGCCATTAAAGACAAACATTGATATGAAAACCATTTTATGCTTCCTTATCGCGCTGTTGACGCTCTCAACCTATGCGCAAAGCACACCAAAAAGAGACACCCTTGTAATCCATACTTCCGCGCAATGTGGCGATTGTAAAACAAGGATTGAAGAGGCATTGAACGCATCCAAAGGGGTTGTTTTTTCAGAACTTGACTTGGAAACGAAAGACGTTACCATCGTTTACAAACCTTCAAAAACCAACAGAGATGCTTTGTCAATTGCCTTGACAGAAGCGGGATATGATGCCGATTTGCGGAAAGCGAATCCAAAGGCGGTTCTCGAATTGCCTAAATGTTGCCAACCCAAAGGACATTAAGTTATGAACGATTTTTGAAATTAATCAACAATCTCCCCTTTGTCGCTTTTCGAATCCTTAATTTCGGCAAAAAAGTATGAGCGACGCTATAAAACATGAGTGTGGAATCGCATTGTTAAGGTTGAAAAAACCCTTGACACATTACATTGAATCCTACGGTACCGCTTTTTATGGTTTACATAAAATGCAATTGCTCATGGAAAAACAACACAACCGAGGTCAAGATGGCGCTGGGCTCGCCAGTATAAAATTTGACATGAATCCGGGTGAGCGATACATCTCTAGGGTAAGGTCAATTCAGACCAATCCAATTCAAGACATCTTCGAACAAATTTCAAAGAACATCAATCAATTAGGTGTTGAAAATCCAGATAAACTTAAGGACATCCAATTCCTTAAAACACATGCGGATTTTACAGGTGAATTGTTTTTAGGTCACCTTCGCTATGGTACCTTTGGAAGAAATTCTGTCGAAAGCTGTCACCCCTTCCTTCGACAAAACAATTGGATTACACGAAACCTTGTCTTGGCAGGGAATTTTAACCTCACCAACGTAGATGAACTCTTTGATTCCCTCATTGAATTGGGACAACATCCAAAAGAAAAGTCGGATACCGTTACTGTGTTGGAAAAAATTGGCCATTTCGTAGATATGGAAAACGACCGGCTGTATGCAAAATACAAAGATTCAGGGTTGAAAAACATTGAGATTTTCGAGAAAATAGCCGCGGAAATGGACCTTGTCAACATTCTTAAAAAAGCCAGCGTTAAATGGGATGGTGGTTATGCCATGGCTGGAATGTTGGGTCATGGAGATTCCTTTGTCCTTCGTGATCCCGCAGGTATACGTCCCGTGTTCTATTTTGAAAACGACGAAATTTGTGTGGTAGCCTCCGAAAGACCCGTACTCCAAACGGCCTTTAACCTTAAAGTAAATCAAGTTAAAGAGCTTACGCCGGGCGCTGCACTCATCATTCGAAAAAATGGAACCGTAACTGAAGAGGCCATTTTACCGCAATTACCCATTAAAAAATGCGCTTTTGAGCGAATTTATTTCTCTAGAGGATCCGACATCGACATCTACAAAGAGCGTAAAAATTTAGGAAGGTTTATCGTTGACCAGGTATTGGAAGCCATTGACGGAGACATCAACAACGCCGTATTTTCGTTTATCCCTAACACGGCCGAAGTTTCTTTCTATGGCATGATGAAAGGAATTGAAGACCATCACAACGATGACAAAGTGAAGGCCATTTGTGAATTGGGAAACCAAGCCACTGCGGAGGACATTAAGTCGATCATTCAAGAAAGGGCCAAGATTGAAAAGATTGCCATCAAAGATGCGAAACTAAGAACCTTTATCACCCAAGACGATTCTCGGGATGACCTCGTTACCCATGTGTATGACATTACCTACGGAAGTGTAAATCCTCATGTTGACACCTTGGTGGTCATTGACGATAGCATTGTCCGTGGAACGACGTTGAAAAAAAGCATATTAAAAATGCTGAGTCGTTTAGATCCTAAAAAAATCGTCGTCGTTTCCTCTGCCCCCCAAATTCGCTACCCGGATTGTTATGGAATTGACATGGCCAAGATGGGCGATTTTATTGCTTTTGATGCCACCATTGCTTTGCTGAAGGAAAGAAATCTGGACTACATTATCGATGAGGTCTACCAAAATTGTTTGGCACAGAAAGACTTACCTAAAGAACAAGTAGTCAACGCGGTAAAAGCCATCTATGCTCCTTTTACCAATGAAGAGATTTCAGATAAAATATCCCAATTGTTGACACCGAGCGATGTTCCCATGGAGGTAAAAATTGTATTTCAAACCGTTGAAAACCTTCACAAAGCCATTCCAGAACATACAGGAGATTGGTATTTCACAGGGGATTATCCTACGCCAGGTGGAAACAAAGTGGTTAACAAATCTTTTATGAATTGGGTTGAGAAGAAGAACGTTCGCGCTTATTAAGAAATTTTTTCGATGATTTTTTGGGCGGCACCTTGCTGTGAACCCACAAATTGTTGAATTTTTCCTGAAATTCCTTCCCTGTCTTTATCAATGCTATTTATTTTCTCTACCAAGGATTTTCCGTCAGTTATCGAAAACCCTATGCCGTTGTCGATGAAAAGTTGTGCTTCTGGGAATTTTTTGAATTTAGGGCCAAACAATACGGGAACTCCATACGCTGCGGGTTCGAGGATGTTGTGAAGTTTTCCGGAAAACCCACCCCCAATCAAGGCAATGCTTCCCAAGGCATATATCTTATTTAAATACCCAATGTTGTCGATGAGGATTATTTTTTCATTTTGGTACCTCGATAATTCACTGAAACGAATGGACCGATCGCCAAACAACGCCTCCAATGAATAAAAGTGTTTTTCCGAAATGTCATGAGGCGCAATGATTATTTTGTCAAATGAAAGTAAAGGTTGTTGGTTGTAAATCAACTCTTCCTCTGGTTCCCAGCTGCTTCCCAGGATCAAGATCTTTTGGTTTTCACAAATTGAAAAAAGCAGGGACAATGCGCTGTCCATCCCTTCTTGGGTTTGGTCATTTTTATTTTTCAATACAGCATCATATCTGGTATCTCCGCTGACTGTAGCATTTGTAATTCCAATGCTTTTAAGGAGTGTTAAGGTCTCTTCATTTTGCACGAAGAAAAAACCAAAAGTTTCCAACGCTTTTCTAAACAAGCCGCCATACCAACGGAAAAAAACTTGTTTGGGACGCAACAGCGTAGAAACCGAAAACAATGATATTTTCGCAAAATTCAATTCAAAAATATAGTTTAACCAGAACTCGTACTTAACAAAGAGGGCTTTTTTCGGTTTGACAAGGGTAATGAAATCCCGTGCATTTTTTCGGGTGTCCAAGGGAAGGTAAGCAACAAAATCAACACAATGCTTGCGTTTATGGTAATGTTCCATTCCCGATGGCGAGAAAAAAGTAACCAATACATTGGCAGTCGGGTGTTTGGCTTTAAATGCCCACAATACCGGAAGTCCTTGGTCAAATTCTCCCAAGGAAGCGCAATGCATCCAAAGATCGATTTCGGTTTCGCCGAGATGAGCTAATTTTTTTCGCCAAGATTTCCTGCCTTGGACCCAACGTTTTGCTTTTGGGTGGAAACATTGAGCCAATTGGAAAAACAATCCATAAGCCCAGAGGGAAAAGTCATAAAGAATGCGCATTAATATTCGATGTAATAATCCTTATTCGATGAATAGAATGGAATGTACCAACCAAAACGAAGTCCGAAAATGAGGTCTAAACGCAAATCTTTTGACACAGGTACTTCGGGTTGGTCGAAGAAAAGGGTTCGTCGGTTGTAGGTTAAACCTTGAAGGGCATAAATCCCGCCGTAAAAATTGTAAAATCCGCCGTGAGACATATGGGTATATCCCAAAAACTGTGAAAAATTAATACCTGTGGTTAAGCGGTCGTACCCTCTTTTGTATTCCTTTTCCAACATGGGAACGACTTGGGTTTGGGTTTCAATTTTTACCCTGTGGTTGAGGTATCCAGAACCAAATTGTACCATGAGACCAGAATTTTTATTGCTGGCAGCAAGCGGTATGGTTTTTCCAACGAAAACATTAGCGTATACGCCTCGCATGATGACATTAACAGTAGCAACATCCCCATTTACATCTGTAATGTTCCCGTATGAATCGATCAAACCGCTGAAAAGATTAGGCAATTTCACCTTGTTTCCAAACAAAAAATTGGCATCAACGCCCGTACTCCAGTTCGATTTAAACTTATATCCCGCTTGCATCCCAACGGCATTCATAAACCCATAACGATTTACCAAATCACCTCCCGTCCAGCCTGTGCTGTATTGAATACCCAACAGAAACTTTCCTACAGAAATCGTGTCATTTGGTACCCGTTGGCCAAAACCAATCGACGTCACAAGCAGCGATAAAAAAAGAAACAGGCGCATTTAACAAAGGTAAAGGAAATTCTATAATTGTTTTTATGGCTCAGAATTCAATCTTTGGCCTGCTTTCAACCAAAGTAAAATCCCTACTTTTGTTATATACAATGTCTCAAATATGAAAAAAATCCAAATGGTTGATTTGATTTCCCAATATGAGAAAATCAAGCCCGCCATCGATGAAGCCATCTTTTCGGTCGTCGAAAAAGCACAGTTTATCAATGGTCCTGAAGTACAATTGTTTCAATCCGAATTGGAAGAATACCTGGATGTAAAACATGTAATTCCTTGTGCCAACGGTACCGACGCGCTTCAAATTGCAATGATGGCATTGGGGTTAAAACCGGGTGATGAAGTAATTACGCCTTCTTTTACCTACATCGCCACCACAGAAGTGATCGCATTATTGGGGCTAACGCCAATTTTTGTTGACGTCGACGCAGATACCTTTTGCATAGATCCTTCAAAAATCCAAGCAGCCATCACCCCCAAAACCAAAGCCATTGTTCCGGTTCACCTCTATGGCCAAGCAGCCAATATGGAGGAAATTATGGCCATTGCCAATGCCAACGGACTGTATGTAATTGAAGACAATGCCCAGTCCTTGGGTTGTGATTATTATTTTTCAAATGGGAAAGTCCAAAAAACAGGAACCATTGGCCACATCGGTTGCACCTCGTTTTTTCCAAGTAAAAACCTAGGTTGTTTCGGAGATGGCGGCGCTATTTTCACAGCGGATGACGCCTTGGCAGAAGAAATGCGCATGATTGCCAACCACGGTCAAAGCAAAAGATACCATCACGATCGGGTAGGGTGTAACTCGCGTTTGGATTCGATTCAAGCGGCAGTCTTACGCATAAAACTTAAGCACCTGGCTGATTACAATGAAAAACGACACCATTTGGCAAATCAATACGATGGTTTCCTTTCCAAATTTAGCAATGTAAAAGTTCCTCATAGGGCAACGTATTCTAACCATGTGTTTCATCAATATACCTTGCAAATCGCCCCGGAATTGAGGGATGAACTCCATGTTTCCTTACTAGAGGTTGAAATTCCTTCCATGATTTATTATCCCATTCCTGCGCACCGTCAAAAAATGTTTGCATCCTTTGGAAGTGAACAAACCCAATTGCCTGTTACAGACTTTTTGACGGAACGCGTCATCTCCCTTCCCATGCATACAGAAATGCAAGCAGACCAATTGGAGTTTATCCTCTCGAAAGTTGGGGAATTTCTAAACAAAGCGAAATGAAAATAGCCGTAATTGGAACCGGGTATGTTGGTTTGGTCACAGGGACCTGCCTCTCCGAAACGGGGAATGTAGTTACCTGTGTAGACATTGACCAGGAGAAAATCGAGTTCCTTAAGCAGGGTAAAGTCCCCATTTATGAACCAAACCTCGATGCTTTCATAGAAAGAAATGTTGCAGCGAATCGGCTTCGTTTTACCACACAGCTCAAAGAAGGAATTCAAGATGCAGAGATTATTTTTCTCGCTTTGCCCACCCCCTCAGGTGCGGATGGACAAGCGGACCTGAAATACATCCTTCAAGTGGCCGAAGAATTGGGTCCTTTGTTGGAAAAATACACAGTGATTGTCGATAAAAGTACCGTTCCTGTTGGTACCGCTGAGAAAGTTCAAAAAGCCATAGCCAAGCACGCAAAAAGTGAATTTAGCGTCGTTTCCAATCCTGAATTTCTTCGAGAAGGCTTTGCCGTTCAAGATTTCATGAAGCCCGACCGAATCGTCATTGGAAGTACAGACCCACGCGCCATTGAAGCGATGGAGCATTTGTATAAGCCCTATGTCATGCAAGGGAATCCCATTGTTGTGATGGATGAAAAATCTGCCGAGCTTACAAAATACGCTGCAAATGCATTTTTGGCAACGAAAATCACCTTCATGAATGAAATCGCTAATTTTTGCGAAAAAGTGGGCGCAGATGTTGACCATGTCCGCATGGGGATTGGCGCCGATGACCGCATAGGGAAACGGTTTTTATTCCCGGGGATGGGTTACGGAGGCTCTTGTTTTCCGAAAGATGTTCAAGCCCTTAGCCACAGCGGAAAACTCGAAGGCTATTCCTTTGAAATCATTGATGCGGTTATGCGCGTAAACGACCAACAAAAAACCGTCTTGTTTCCAAAAATACAAGCCTACTTTTCGGGAAACCTCTCGGGTAAAAAATTGGCCATTTGGGGTCTTTCTTTTAAACCTGATACGGATGACATCCGAGAAGCCCCCGCTTTGTACCTAATTGACAAACTTTTAGAGGCCGGTGCATTGTTGACTGTTTTTGATCCTGAAGCGATGCCCAACGTGAAAAGGATTTACCATGATCGATTGACATATGCTACCTCTGAATATGAGGCCATTCAAAATGCTGAAGCCTTGGTGATTTGCACCGAGTGGGCTGTATTTCGGTCTCCAGATTTTAGCAAACTCACCCAAGAATTAAAAAACAAAGTGATTTTTGATGGAAGGAATGTCTTTGAAAAGGCCCACGTATTATCGCATGGTTTTGAATATTTTAGCATAGGAAGATGAATAAAGATAAACGCGTATTGATTACCGGAGCGGCCGGGTTCTTGGGTTCTCACCTGTGTGATCGCTTCGTTAAGGAAGGCTTCCACGTCATCGCAATGGACAACCTCATCACTGGGAGAATGAGCAACATTGAACATCTTTTTCCTCTACCCAATTTTGAATTTCACCACCACGATATTTCTAAGTTTATTCACATCAGTGGTGAGTTGCATTACGTCCTGCATTTTGCTTCCCCAGCCAGTCCAATTGATTACCTGAAAATCCCGATTCAAACCCTGAAAGTTGGATCCCTAGGTGTCTACCATTGCTTGGGATTGGCAAAAGAAAAAAATGCACGACTCTTAATTGCATCCACTTCTGAAGTATATGGCGACCCTGAGGTCCATCCCCAAAAAGAAACCTATTGGGGGAATGTAAATCCTGTAGGACCAAGAGGGGTTTACGATGAAGCCAAACGTTTTCAAGAAGCAATGACAATGGCTTACCATACCTACCATGGCATGGAGACAAGAATCGCACGGATTTTCAATACCTATGGTCCTCGCATGCGCTTAAACGATGGGAGGGTTTTGCCGGCATTTATTGGCCAAGCTTTACGGGGAGAAGACCTAACCGTTTTTGGAGATGGTTCTCAAACAAGATCCTTTTGCTATGTTGATGATTTGGTGGAAGGAATCTATCGATTGCTTTTTTGCGATTATTCTGGTCCCGTGAATTTGGGAAATCCACAAGAAATTACCATCAAAGAATTTGCAGAAGAAATTGTAAAATTAACGGGGACCCAACAAAAAATCAGTTACGTGGAATTGCCTGTGGACGACCCCAAACAACGTCAACCCGATATTACCTTGGCGAGGGAATTGCTTCATTGGGAACCTAAAATTTCCAGGCAAGAAGGTTTGGAAAGGACGTATGCCTATTTTAAGACACTTTCAGAAGAAGCCCTTTTCGCCAAAGAACATAACAATTTTGAAAAATACATTGTAAAATGACGGATTTCTTTGCACACCCCACCGCTGTAATTGATGCTGGGTGTACCATAGGTGCAGGCACAAAAATTTGGCATTTTTCACACATTATGCAAGATTCTGTTATTGGAGATCAATGCAACATTGGGCAAAATGTCGTGGTTTCTCCAGGCGTGGTTTTGGGGAAGAATGTAAAGGTTCAAAACAATGTATCCATTTACACCGGTGTTGTCTGTGAAGACGATGTTTTCCTGGGGCCATCCATGGTGTTTACCAATGTTATTAATCCCAGAAGTCATGTCGTTCGCAAGGAGCAATATGCCCAAACCCATGTAAGAAAAGGGGCAAGCATAGGGGCAAATGCGACAATCATATGTGGAAATGAAATTGGCATGTTTGCTTTGGTGGGCGCAGGCGCAGTTGTTACAAAGGAAGTTAAACCCTACGCCTTGGTCGTGGGTAATCCCGCAAGGCAAATTGGATGGGTAAGTGAATTCGGTCACCGGCTGATGTTCAATGAAACAGGCGAAGCTACCTGCCCGGAATCCAATCAAAATTATCTTTTAGAAAATCAAAAAGTAACCAGGTTAACATGATTAATCAAGAAAAAATAAAATTTGCGGTTGTGGGTGCGGGTCACATTGGGAAAAGACATGCAGAGATGATTCAGCGAGATGCTGAAAGTGAACTGGTAGCCATTTGTGATGTGCGAAATATGGAGGAATGTGATGCGCAGCATTTTAATGTACCTCATTTTGATTCCATTGAAAAATTATTTGCAAGTAACCTCGCCTTTGATGTGGTAACCATCTGTACGCCCAATGGGATGCACGCTGATCAAGCGATTTTCGCACTCGAAAACGGGAAACACGTCGTGGTTGAAAAGCCCATGGGACTCACCAAAAAAAGCTGTGAAAAAGTAATTTTTACCGCCCTCAAAAACAACAAACAAGTCTTCTGCGTGATGCAAAATAGGTATTCACCTCCCTCGCTTTGGATAAAATCCATCGTAGATAAAGATGTGTTGGGTGAAATTTTTATGGTACAAGTGAATTGCTATTGGAATCGTGATGAAAGGTATTATAAGCCCGGAAACTGGAAAGGAAGCAACGATTTAGACGGTGGCACCTTGTTCACGCAATTCTCTCACTTCATAGACATCATGTATTGGCTTTTTGGGGATGTCGACCACATTCAAGGGAAATTTGCGGATTTCACCCATACTGAGACGACGGATTTTGAAGATTCTGGCTTTGTAAGTTTTCAATTCCTCAATGGTGGGATGGGGTGTATTAACTATTCTACTTCTGTGGCAAACCAAAATCTAGAAAGCTCCATGACCATCATTGGTAAAAATGGCAGCGTTAAAATAGGCGGGCAATACATGAATGAAGTGGAAGTTTGCAACATTAAAGACTACCAAATGCCCGTGCTAGAAGAATCAAACCCGGCAAATGACTATGGTCCGTACAAAGGTTCTGCAGCCAACCATAACTATGTAATTTCAAACGTAATAGACACTTTGAAAGGAAGAACCACCGCGACAACCAATGCACTCGAAGGATTGAAAGTCGTCGACATCATTGAAAGAATATATGCAATTAGAGATGAACAATCCATTTTACTTTCCAATCCATCATAATGCTAGAAAAATACACCGAACTAAAAGATAAGCACACTGCCATTGCCGTCATCGGCCTTGGTTATGTCGGACTTCCGCTTGCGCTCGCTTTTGCAAAAAAAATAAAAGTGATTGGTTTCGACATCAATGCAGCACGCGTTGAAAAAATGAGGAACCACATCGATCCCAGCAACGAACTCTCAAAGGAAGAATTCAACGATTGTGACATCCAATTTTCCTCTGACATCCAAGCGCTCAAAGCGTCCACCTTTTACGTAATTGCCGTTCCTACGCCCATAGACGACAGCAACCTCCCAGATTTAAAACCCCTTTTGGCAGCTACAAAAACCGTGGGTTCAACCTTGAAAAAAGGCGATTATGTGGTTTTTGAATCTACGGTATATCCAGGTTGTACCGAAGAGGATTGTATTCCGATTCTTGAGTCCACCTCAGGTTTGACTTTCAATGTTGATTTCTTTGTTGGTTATTCCCCAGAACGGATCAACCCAGGGGACAAAGTACACACCCTTCAAAATGTGATAAAGGTGGTTTCAGGCTCATCGCCAGAAGCATTGGAGAACATCGCCGCAGTCTACGAACTCGTTGTGGAAGTGGGGGTTCACCGGGCGCCAACCATTAAGGTTGCGGAAGCAGCAAAAATCATTGAAAATACCCAAAGAGATGTAAACATCGCACTCATCAATGAACTTTCCATTATTTTCAATAAGTTGAAAATCAATACCTACGATGTACTCGAAGCCGCAGGTACCAAGTGGAATTTCTTGAAATTTTCCCCGGGATTGGTAGGTGGGCATTGCATCGGAGTGGATCCGTATTACCTAACCCATCGCGCACAACAGGTGGGATACCATGCCAAAGTGATTACCAGTGGTCGATATGTCAACGATTCCATGGGATTTTACATTGCCAAACAAGCCGTGAAAAAAGTCATCGCCCAAGGAAAACACATCCAAGATGCGAAAACCTTGATCATGGGTACCACCTTCAAAGAAAATGTCAGCGACATCAGAAATTCTAAAGTGATGGACATCGTGAATGAATTGAAATCCTTTCAAATGAATGTCGATTTAATCGACCCGCATGCGTCTTCCCAAGAAATGATGGAAACCTATGGTGTGGCATTGAAAGAAACACCCGATACCGATTATGATGCCATTATTGTGGCCGTAAACCATAAAGAGTATGTCGCTTTGGACGAACAATATTTTTCGGGTCTGTTAAAAAACAACCAAGGGGTTTTCATCGATGTGAAAGGCATATATAAAGACAAAATTACAAACCTAGACTATTGGAGCTTATAACTATGGAATTTCAAAAATGTATTGCCATTACAGGAGGCGCAGGATTTATCGGCTCGCATGTCGTTAGAAGGTTTTTAACCCGCTACCCAGACTATCAAATTGTCAATTTGGACAAACTAACCTATGCAGGTAACCTGGAAAACTTGACAGATGTTGCAATGCTACCGAACTACGTTTTTGAAAAAGTAGACATCCAAGACATCGGCGCATTGAAAACATTGTTTGAAAAATACCAATTCACCGACGTAATTCACCTTGCTGCAGAATCACATGTTGACCGTTCCATCGAAGGGCCCATGGATTTTGTAATGACCAATGTCGTTGGTACCGTAAATCTCTTGGAGGTTTCCAGAGCCCTTTGGAAAGATTCCAGCCATCATGTTTTTTACCACGTTTCCACGGATGAGGTTTTTGGAAGCCTAGGCGAAGAAGGTTTTTTTACCGAATCCACCGCTTACGATCCCCGGAGTCCTTACTCTGCATCGAAAGCCGCTTCCGACCATTTCGTCCGAGCGTACTTCCATACCTATGGTTTACCCGTGAAAATGTCGAATTGCTCCAACAATTATGGAAGCCATCACTTTCCGGAGAAACTCATCCCCCTAATGATCAACAACATCTTAACGCACAAACCTTTGCCCATTTATGGTGAAGGAAACAATGTTCGAGATTGGTTGTGGGTGGAAGACCACGCTTCTGCGATTGATGCGATTTTTCATAAAGGCGTATTGGGCGATTCGTACAATGTTGGGGGGTTAAATGAATGGACCAACCTTGAATTGGTAAAATACCTCTGTCAATGCATGGACGAGAAACTGGGAAGGGAAACGGGTGAATCTGAAAAGCTCATCACCTTTGTAAAAGACCGCGCTGGACATGATATGCGGTATGCCATTGATGCCAACAAGTTAAAAACCGAATTGGGGTGGGAGCCTTCCCTCACTTTTGAAGAAGGCCTGTCGCGTACGATCGATTGGTATTTGCAAAACAGACCTTGGATGGATCAAGTGACCTCGGGTGCTTACCGAAGTTATTACGAAGAAATGTACCACAAAAAATGAGTTGGTTTCGAAAGGTTTTTTCTTCCTCGCAAACCGAAGCAAGTCCCAAGCTATCCCTTTCTTGGTTAAATGCAGACATGCACAGCCATTTTATTCCGGGCATAGACGATGGTTCAAAATCCATGGATGAAAGCTTAGCATTGCTGCTTAAAATGAAGGACTTAGGATATAAGAAGTGCATCACAACGCCACACATCAAAATGGATATGTATCCAAATACCGAAGAAGCCATTCTGCGCGGTTTTGAAGAAGTGAAAAAAGAAATGCATCATAGGAATTTCGATTTCCCCTTGGAAGTGGCTGCAGAGTATTTCCTTGACGATTCCATCCTTCCCAAGATTGAAAAAAAATCCCTTTTAAACTTCGGAAAAGAAAAATTTGTGCTCGTAGAATTTAGCTTCACAAATCCGCCGGTTTACGAAAAAGACATATTTAAAAGAATGTTGGACAAGGGTTATACACCCATCCTTGCCCATTTTGAACGATACCTCTATTTTTTAGGAAGTGTCGATGCCGCTGCAACCTATCGTGAGCTTGGGGTAAACATCCAAATGAACCTGAATTCTTTGACCGGACATTATGGACCGGACATCCGAATACAAGCAGAATTAATGATGGATGAGGTTTTGGTGGATTTTGCAGGTACCGATGCCCATCGAATGGACCATTTAACCATGCTAGAAGAACACCTTTCGCTTCCTTATTTGAGTAGCCTGAGCCATCGCTTGTTGAAAAACCAAGGGTTGTGAAGTTGTATTTTCTTCGGCATGCCAAAACCCTAGCGTTCTCAGATTCTGGGGATGACTTCGACCGTCGTTTGGCAGACAAAGGACGAAGACAAACAAAAATCATTACAGAGAAGTTAGGCACATTGGAGATTGTGAAAATCTACTGTTCCTCGGCCCAAAGAACCAAAGAAACCATTGCTCCCTTTGCCAAAGCATACATTGAAATCCCAATGGTGTTTTGTCCAGAATTGTACTTGGCGTCGCTCGAAACGTGGAAAAACTTCCTTTCGCAAAATGCAGGAGATTCGGTCTTGTTTGTTGGGCATAACGAAGGAATATCGGAAATCATTAGCCATTTATTGGAACAAGACATAACACTCAAAACAGGAACCTTGGTCGCCTTGGAAACGGTGGTGCCTTCATCCGACATGCTTATTCAGGGGTCTGCGGTGTTGAGGGAGTGGTATCGTCCAACGGTATAATTGGAACATTGGGACGGTAATGGTAAACGATGATGGGAGGAACCCTCGGTGTTTCCGCTTCATTAGCTTTTGCAAGTTCCGCTTCAAAATCAGGGGGTTCGATCCCCATTTCTCGCTCGATTTCGTATTGGTATTTAGGACGTTGGGGTCCTTGTTTCCTAAAAACAAAGGCCAATACAACGCCTGTAAGAATTCCGGCCAGGTGGCCCTCCCATGAAACGTGTTTTACCAAAGGAAAAATCCCCCAAATCATGCTGCCATAAATAAACACCACCAACATAGAGAGTGCTTGTAAGGGAAAATACCTGCGCAGCAATCCCGACGCAAACAAAAATCCGAACAGTGAATAAATCACCCCGCTGATTCCGATGTGATACGCCCCGTGGTTGCTTGCAAAAGCCCAAACCAATGCCCCACCGATCAGCCAGCTAAGGAAAAGCACTTTGAAAGATATGCTTCGGTAGGAATACACCAATAAGGACATCAGCAAAGCAAATGCAACGGAATTATTGAGTAAATGGTGGTAATCCAACTTGTCGTGAATGAGCGGCATGGTAAGTATACCAATCAATCCGTGAACGGTCTTAGGCAATACCCCAAGGGTATAAAAAGGAAAAACAAACAGGTGTTGCGCCCACTGAATGATCCAAAGCAGCAGTACAATCACACCACCAGGTATGAGGGACGGCCAAAAGGTACTGTCGAAATGGGGATGGTTTTTCACAGCGGCCGTTTTTTCAAAAGACGTGCCTAGGAAGGTAGGGTGACAGAATGTCTGTTTATTGGTTAATACTGACTACTGTATGAATTCATTTTTTTTGTTGAACGTAAAATTAGCAGTCCTAAAACCCCATTCAGATTCTCTATGCCTATCTTTGTACCATGGAAGAAATTAAAAACAAGGTCAAAGAAAGCGGTTTGATTCAATTGGATTTGGCAGATTTCTTACCGAAAGTCAATCCCGTTTCCTTGGATTTAAGCGAACAATTGTGGCAAGGTTTGGTCTTGCGAGAAAAGGATTTTCGTGCATGGGTGAAGGAAAACGATTGGTCAACCTATGGCGGTGTTCCTGTTCGTGTGTTCTGCAATACAGATGCCGTTATTCCCACGTGGGCCTATATGCTGGTAACCTCCGCGTTGGCGCCTTACACACAAGATGTGGTCGCGGGTTCTGCTGCTGTCATGGAACATTTTTTACTTTCAAAAGCGTTAAAGGAATTAGACCTAGCATCCTTGCGCGACCAACGGGTAATTGTTAAGGGTTGTGCAAACTTGTTAGACCAAGAATATGCGCTGACGCAATTGGTGTTGACTTTGCGACCCGTAGTGAAATCCCTCATGTTTGGTGAACCGTGTTCTACGGTCCCAATTTATAAGAAAAGCTAAGAAACGAAGGTTGACTTTCGTGGGTTAATCAATGACAGAGAACAGGGAAGACAAGGAGAGGTCAAAAGCCAAAGCCAATTGTCGAAGGATCTTTAAACTTGGATTGAATCCCCCTTTTTCGATGCGCTGAATGGTGCGTATGTCGACGTCACATAAAGCCGCCAGCTGTTGTTGGGTAATGTTTTTTGATTTTCGAATCTCCCGTATTTTAGCTCCGAATTTTTGTAATTCTAAGCCGAGTTCGTTTTCCACATGCAAATATCTCTATAATAAAAAAACAATTCACGACAAATATGACGTAGAAATGGAATTTTCGTGGTTTTTACCGTTTTTTACTGAATTTTTTGTGCAAGTGATTGCAAGTATCTCACATCCGTGATTTAAAGCAATACGTTTTTCCACCTGAATCACCTCAAACAAAATCCCAAAACGGCATCAGCAAATGCGTCTGGTTGTTCCGCATGGACCCAATGTCCGGCATCTTCTATGGTTTCAAGTGTGCTGTCCGGGAAACGTAGCTCAATTTCGTCAATGTCTTCAGAAAGGATGTAATTCGACAAGCCCCCGCGTATGAAAAGCGTCGGTGTCCAAGCTTCTTTTTCTGGGATGGCTGCCAAAATCTCAGGCATGAATTGTTCAAGTACGGCAACGTTCATTCGCCAGGCCAATCTTCCTTTCTCAATCCAGTAAAGGTTTTTAAGCAAAAATTGAATTACACCTTGCGATTCTATGTGGTTTTTCAATTGGCTTTCTGCCTCAGAACGGCTGCCCAGTTCATGTAAATGCAAGGCATGAATGCCCGCTAAAATATGCTGGTGGTGCATCGGATATCCCTTGACACCCATGTCAATCACCAAAAGTTTTGAGAGCAGGTGAGGGTATTGTTGTGCAAAGCACATGGCAACCTTTCCACCCATGGAATGTCCCAACAAATGAATGTCTTTCAACCCTTGTGCAATCACCCAAGCATACACATCCTCCACCATGTCTTCATAGGTATGTGAATTGTCCCACGGGGAATGACCATGGTTTCGTAAATCCACTAAGTAAACCGTGTAAAAAGGTGAAAAACGTTTGGCCAAGGCTTGCCAGTTGTCCCCCGATCCAAAAAGTCCATGTAAAATCACCAAGGGTTTTCCCTCTCCCAACGTTCGAAAATGAAGTTCCATGGTTTATTTATGAGGTCCTTCGTCCAATGGGCAGGTAGTCAATACCTGGAATTGCCCATCGTTGGTTTTTTCTAAAACCGCTTGCATCTCTGCAATCGTAATCTGCGTACTGTCGTAACGAACGTTGATGTTTTGTGCTTTTGCTCCGTCAACGAAATCAACCGAAACACTTTCGATGCTTCCCGTTGATTTTAGTTCTTTACGAATGGCGCCTCCGCATCCCATTTTGCAAACCATGCCAGAAACCTTGAAACAAATTCCCGCATTTGCTTTGGCGGTAACAAGTGTCTTTTTTTTCTGTGGTGCCGCAGGTTTCGATTTTTGGGTTTCCGTACAAGAAAATGTAGAAAACAACACCAACGTAAGAAATACAATCAAAAACTTCATAATTTTTTTATACAAAAATAAGGGATTATCGCAGCATGAAAGGAGTGAATGCGTAACTTTGACAAAAAAATAATCAAATGAAAAAAGTACTTACATTCAGCGTAGCAATCGTTTTGCTTGCAACGACCGTTTTAACTTCTTGTGGTAAATACCCTGAAGGACCAAATTTCGCATTAAGCTCCAAGAAATCTCGTTTTGCTGGCGAGTGGAAAGCAACTTCAATTAACCAAAATGGGGTAGAATGGAACTTGACCAACCTTGCCCAAGTGAACAGCATCAACAAAGATGGTAGCTATACTTCACAAACAACCGTTACGGTATTAGGAATCCCAAATGTGTATACAAGCCAAGGTAATTGGGAATTTACAAGCGACAAATCGAGTGTAGTTTTCACTGAAACCACACCTACTGCCAATGCAAAAGATACGTTTGTGATTTTGAAATTGAAAAAGGATGCCCTTAAATTCAAACAAACTGATTACAGTTCTGGGGATGTTTTTATCTATACCTACGAGCCTAAATAAGGAAAGCATTTAATTTTACCAAGCCCCGTTTCTCGGGGCTTTTTTTTTGAATAAAAAAATCCTATTTTTGAACCTAAATAATTCCTATGAAAAGATTTTTTACTTTGTTTTTATTGGTTTCCGTTTTGGCAATGGTAGCACCGGCATGTAGCAAATACGCAAACGGACCCAAATTCACACTTTTAACCAAAAAAAGCAGATTGGTCAACGATTGGACCCTTACAAGCTATATGATCAATGGAAACGAATTCATTGCTTCGCAACCCCAAATTAAATTGGTTTTGGACAAAGACGAAACTTTTTCATGGTCTTCAACCCAATCGGTATTGGGCCAGTTGCAATCTCAATTTGACAACGGTACATGGAGCTTGAGCGATGACAAAGTATCTTTGTTGATGTTGCCAAAAGGAGAAGAAATCGCGATTTCATATACCATTACAGACCTTCGTGCCAATAAAATGGTCCTTTCTTATTACAACAAGGTAACCAACATTACCTATGTGAGTACCTACGAAACGGATAAGTAACCTTAGACAAATTTAGGATCTACGGACATGATGTGATTGCATTGCTTACAGGTACGCATGTCTTCACTTCCGTAGAATTCCTTAAACCTAGGTAGAAAATCCTTCTCAATGTTTTCAAGGTGAAAGCGATAGGATTTTAGCTCGTTGTTGCAGTTTTCACAAAACCAAAACAATCCGTCCTTCAAATCTGTTCCCTTACGAACCCTTTCGATGACCAATCCAATGGTGTTTGCGCCACGGGCTGGTGAATGCGGTGTGTTCGCAGGAAGCAAAAACATTTCACCTTCTTTCACGATGATGTCTTTTGGTTTGCCTTCCCATTGAATTCGCACGGTGATGTCACCTTCTAATTGGTAAAACAACTCCTCTCCCTCATTGTAATGATAGTCTTTGCGCGCATTGGGGCCACCAACAATCATCACGATAAAATCACCCGCTTCGTGGTATAAATTCTTGTTGGAAACCGGCGGTTTGAGTAAGTCTCTATTGTCGTCAATCCATTTTTGAAGGTTAAAAGGTGCAAGCATCGGGTTGTGTTTTTATTAAATGTAAATATTTCTACCGAGAATATCGATAAACCGTAAATCCGTAGGCGTGCCGTTCATCGGGAGATTGTTCAAAACATACTTCTTGGTCCCATTTCTCTTCTTCAAAAGCAGGGAAAAAGGTATCTGCTTCAAAGGCATGGTTTACCTTGGTTATGAACATCTCTGTAATGTCAAGTTGTTCCATCGCCAAGCGGTAAATTTCTCCTCCTCCAATGATAAAAAGGGTACGGGTGTCGTCTTGAAATTGGGCTAAACACGTTTGGAGGTCGTTAAAAACCAGACAATTGTCTGCATGGAAAAGCGGATTCTTCGTTAGGATACAGTTCAATCGGTTTGGAAGTGGACGGAATTTTTCAGGAATGGATTCGAAGTTTTTCCTTCCCATTAACACAATGTGGTGTAGGGTGGTTTCCTTGAAAAATTTCATGTCGTTAGGTAAATGCCATAAAAGCAGGTTGTTTTTACCAATGCCTCCTTCGGAGTCTACTGCAACAATTAAAGAGATTTTCATTAGATGGCAACGGCGGCTTTAATGTGTGGATATGGGTCGTAATTCACCAATTCAAAATCATCGATGGAAAATGAAAAGATGTCCTTTATGTTCGGATTTATTTTCATGGTGGGTAATTCCTTCGGCGTTCTTGACAATTGAAGTTGCGCTTGTTCGATGTGATTAGCATACAAGTGGGCATCCCCAAAAGTGTGTATAAAGTCCCCTGGTTCGAGACCGCAAACTTGTGCCACCATCATGGTAAGTAGGGCATAGGAAGCAATGTTAAACGGTACGCCTAAAAAGGTGTCAGCACTTCGCTGGTATAATTGACAGCTTAACTTTCCTTCGGCAACGTAAAATTGAAAAAGCGTGTGGCAAGGAGGCAAAGCCATGTCATTCACACAAGCGACATTCCAAGCGGAGACGATCAGTCTTCGAGAATCTGGATTCTTTTTGATTTGTTCGATGAGTTGAGATATCTGATCGATGTGTCCCCCGTCTGGTGTAGGCCAGCTGCGCCACTGATATCCATAAACAGGCCCTAGGTTTCCGTCTGAATCCGCCCATTCGTCCCAAATGCTTACGTTGTTTTCCTTCAAATAAGCAATGTTGGTATCGCCTTTCAAAAACCAAAGCAATTCATGGATGATGGACCGCAGGTGTAGTTTTTTTGTCGTGGTGCACGGAAAACCCTTTTGTAAATCATAGCGCATTTGGTATCCAAAAACGGACAAGGTACCCGTTCCAGTGCGGTCTTCCTTTCGGACACCATTGTCCAAAATGTGCTTCAATAAAGCATGATATTGTTCCATGTTTTTTTTACGAAGTTATAGGTTATTGAAATTCGTTTCACGAAATCGCAACGTGAATTTTGAACAACTTTAGGGTCATGCACGCAATTTCGTTAATTTCGCCGGGTATGAAATACGGTGCATTCATTCTTCTACTTCATCTGACCGCAATTTCTTGGGCACAAAATCCCGTAAAATTACCTAGAAAATTGTGTGGAAACTTCACTGGGATTCAGCCTTCGTATGCTTTTACCCACCATGGAGAGGCCTTCACGATGGATTCGATTGCCGTCTCGGTGGTTTTGAGAAAAACAGAAGGTACGGTTTGTTATGTGAACCCTAGCCATTGTATGGTAACCAAAGGAGCGTATCAATCGGTTTTGAAAGTCAAAGACGATAAAACCACAAAATGGGTCATTGTTATGTCGGAACAAGCGGGAGCGATTCCTGAAGAGCTTTGGGTTTTCCCTAAATCAAAAACAATGGTTCGTACAGGGGTGTTTCCTCAACCCAATGTGAAGTTGAAAAAACTACGGAAAGAATAGGGAGAAGATCGTTCCTTTTCCGGGGGTGCTTTTGATTTGAACCTTCCCGTGGTGGGCGTCCATGATGAGTTTGACATAGAACAATCCCAACCCAAACCCTTTTACGTTGTGCAAATTACCTGTGGGGACACGGTAGAATTTATCGAAAATGTAGGGAATGTTATCTTTTTTAATGCCTATTCCGTTGTCTTCAATCTCGATCCATATCCCATTTTTCTCATTTTTCGTTTGGATGATGATGCTTGGAATGGTATCGCAATATTTCACGGCATTGTCCAAAAGATTATAAATCACATTGGTTAAATGGATGGCGTCCGCTTGAACCAGATGTTTTTGGGCATGAAGATTCACTTCAATTTTACCTCCCTTCTCTAGGTGATGTAATTCGAAATTTTCTTTAACATCACGCAGTAATTCATTGACATCGAATTCATTTTTATCCAAAATAACTTCTTCCCGGTCCAACTTCGCGACATTTAATACACGTTCAACCTGATGCTCTAGGCGCTTATTTTCCTTGTAAATTATCCCTGCGTATTTTAATACATTTTCTTCCTTAAAATCTTTGAGTCTGAGCAACATTTCGGACGACAAACTAATGGTGGAAATGGGGGTTTTCAATTCATGCGTCATGTTGTTGATAAAATCAGTTTTTACTTCTGCCAAGCGATTTTGTCGCAAAATAATAGACACAGAGAAGGAAAAAAAGATGGTCACCAAGATCAGCATCGCAGTTAGGTAAATCCAAGGTGAGTAATTTTTTTGAGGCTCAATGCTGCCAATTTTAAAGTCAGGAAAATACACCGTGAAATAATGCCCATCCTTTTTCAAATTTAGTTTCTCCGGCGTCACCTCAGACAATGGTTTCATGTCCGTTACATAGATCGAATCCTTTTTGTAACGCACCCGGTTGCTTAACACAATGGAATCTGTAAAACAGTCATAAATTCCATAATAAAAATCCCGTCGAATGTTGCGCAGGTAAAATTCTTTTTTGAGTAAGGTTTCGAGGTAAAAGGGTTGCAATTCCTCGTTGAAGTCGACTGTATAGTGGTTGTTGGAAATTTGTTTAACAGCACCGTACATATCCATTTGAATGGATTCGCGTTTTTGGATGGTGCCAAGTACGTTCATGAGTGAAATTTGGACGTGGTCCTGAAATTCTTTTAGATTCAAACTGTCTTCCTTTTTCTGGATGGCAAGACTGGTTTTTTGTACATCGATGGTTTTTTTTACCCAAAACAATTGTACCGCAAGAATAACCAAGAGGGAAAGAAGTCCCAATACAATTACGGTACTTATGGTTTTGTTTTTCATCTAAAATCCTTGAATTCCGTTGACTGTGGTGTATTTTAAGACATTACGTTTTTCGGGGTGAATTCTCGCAAATGCAGACTGAACAGCCAAAGTTCCTTCGTGAAATCCACAGAGGATGAGTTTCAATTTGTTTTCATAGGTATTGACATCGCCAACGGCATAGATGCCAGGGATGTTGGTTGAATAATCCGAAGGGTTCACTTTGATGGCTGATTTCTCTATTTCCAAGCCCCAATCGGCAATGGGTCCAAGGCTGGGTTTTAATCCGAACAAGGGAATAAAGTGATCTGCTGTACGAAGTATTTCGCCTTGGGATTGATGCGTTATGACCACCTCTTCCAACGATTCCTTTCCATTAAGTCCCGTCACCTCTGCTTCCGTAATGAGGTCAATCTTTCCTTTTTCAGCCAAATCAATGACTTTTTGAACGGAGTCCAGGTGTCCACGAAAAGACGCGCTTCGGTGAACCAAAGTAACTTTTTCCGCAATGTTGTTTTCCACCAGGTAGATCGACCAATCCAACGCAGAGTCGCCTCCGCCAGCAATCACACATTTTTTTCCTCGGTAAAATTCAGGATCTCGAATGATGTATTCAACCCCCTTGTCTTCAAAATTCTCAAGGTTTGCAATGGGAGGTTTTCTCGGTTCAAAAACACCAAGTCCACCCGCAATCATGACAATGGGTGCTTCGTGTAAGGTCCCTCTCACAGTGCGAACAACGAAGTTTCCTTCTTCATTTTTTTCGATTTCTGTAGCCGCTTCTCCAAGGGTAAATCCGGGGGAAAAAGGCGCACTTTGTGCCATTAGGTTGTCCACCAATTCACCAGCCAAGATGCTCGGAAAACCGGGGATGTCGTAGATGGGCTTTTTGGGATAGATTTCAGAACATTGTCCTCCAGGTTGCGGTAAAGAGTCAATTAAATGACACCTTAATTTAAGTAATCCTGCTTCAAAGACCGTGAATAAACCAACGGGTCCTGCGCCAATGATGATGATGTCGGTGCGAATCATGAATTTAATTTTAGATCGTAACAGCCAAGCTTGGTAAAAGTTTAAAAATCTGGTTTTCTTGGGGTATTTTGCAAGATGTCTTCAATTTTTGTCATCATTTCTGATGTCAATTGATGTTGAAAATCCAAAGCGTTAAAATTTTCTTTCAATTGCTCTGCTTTGCTTGCTCCCAAAATTACGGTGCTGACATTTGGATTTTTCAAGCACCATGCAATGCTCAATACCGGAAGCGACACACCTAATTCCTTAGCGAATGATGCAAGTTGTTTAACTTTTTCAATTTTCTCCTCAGTAATGTTTTTGTCTTTTAACCAATCCAATCCGTCCATTCCCAACCTCGTGTTTTCAGGAAAAGCAGTGTTGTATTTGCCCGTTAAAACACCCGAAGCCAAAGGAGACCAAATCGTGGTACCTAAACCAACGGTTTTGTACAACTGACTGAATTCCACTTCGATTTTTTCCCTGCAAAACATATTGTATTCGGGCTGTTCAACCACAGGTCCAATCAAATGATTTTGTTTTGCAAACATGTGGGCTTCCATAATTTCTTGTGCACTCCACTCCGACGTACCCCAATACAAGATTTTTCCTTGAACAATTAGGTTGTGCATCGACCACACCGTTTCTTCGATGGGCGTTTTTTTATCTGGACGGTGACATAAATACAAATCCAGGTAATCAACTTGCAATCGCTCCATGGCTTGATGACATGCTTCGGTGATGTGTTTTCTGCTCAGGCCTTTTTGGGTTGGCATTTGACCCCCTGCGCCAAACATAACTTTGCTGCTAACGATGTAGGTGTCTCGGGACCATCCCATTTTTTTTAGGGTTTTGCCCATCACGATTTCACTCATGCCTCGCGCATAGATTTCGGCGTTGTCAAAAAAATTGATGCCATGCTCATAGGCCATTTGCATCAGTAACTCCGCTGAATTGTCTTCGATTTGCTTTCCGAAGGTTAACCATGAGCCAAGGGATAAGCGACTGATTTGTAAACCTGTTTTTCCAAGATTGGTATAGTCCATTGTACTTTTTTAGTGCAAAGTTAAGCATATTCTCATGCTTGCTATTTTTCTAGGTAGGAGAATATGTTGCTTTATGTATCTTTGTTAAAAGCTATAGTTATGTACGGACTTGTAAACAAAGCGATCAAAGATTTGGTGGTTACGCGCCACGGAGAAGAAAAATGGAATGAAATCTGTGCCAGTGCTGGCTTTGAAGAAAGGGATTTTGTAGGTATGAATGCCTATCCCGATTCATTGACCTATGATTTGGTTAAACATGCGTCACGCATCCTTACCGCAGATGCAAACGACATCCTAGAAGCCTTTGGTGAATATTGGATTACCTACACTGCTGAAGAAGGATATGGCTATCTTATGGAGTTGTCTGGAGATACCTTCCCTGAATTTTTAGGGAATTTAGACATGCTTCACCTTCGTATCAGTGGCATTATGCCACATTTGGAACCGCCTCAATTTACGACAAGGAATGTATTGGATCAATCATTGGAGTTGGAATACAGAAGTAAAAGACCTGGACTCACGCCTATGCTATTAGGACTGATCAAAGGTTTGGGAAAAAGATTCGGCATCGAATGTACAGTGAAGCAAATCGAATTCATGGAAGAAAACGGAGACTGTCACGTATTTTTAATTTCTTGGTAATCCATGAAAGAGGCTGCGTTCGAATTGGATGAATTGTTTGAAGCATTAGAATTCTCAGCGCCACACACCCTTTTTTTAAGTCAAAACTTTGAAATTCTTAAATTCGGAAAGGTATTTTTAAAGTCGATTCCAACTTTGTCTGAAGGAATGCCTTTTGACGCGGTTTTTAGGTGGACCCATAACAACGCAAAAGATTCCTTGAATGCGGATAAAAATGCATTGGTTTTTATTGAGAGTTTGGACGGGAAGCAACGCTTTAAATCAGCTTGTCGAAAAACAAAATGGGGTTTTGTACTGCATGCAGCGCCAGTAATCAACGCAAATTTTCACATCTCAAGTTATCATTTGACTTTAAAGGATTTCTCTCAACAGGATTACATTTCAGAATACTTGTTCTTACTTCATTCCTCAACAAAATCCTTGGAGGATGCCAACCGCCTTGCAGAAATGTATACGGACAAAAACAGAGCCCTTTTGGAAAGCCAAGAAGAATTGATGTCTACGGCAATTTTCCCAAATGAAAACCCAAATCCTGTACTTCGTTTAAGCAAAAAGTTTGAATTGCGTTATGCAAATCCTGCTGCTGTTCAGTTTTTAGAAGATTTCAACATCTCTCAAAGCACGGTGGATGATGATGAATTGAAACTCAACCTTAGCTATGTCGAAACCCATCAATTGGATAACTTTTCGATGTATTTGGCGAGAAACAACAATACCTACTTGGTGAACATTAGAAATACCAAGACATCGGATTTTTATAACATTTATGCCGCCAACATCTCACACTTTGTGAGCCAAGTTCAAGAAAAAGAAGGAGAATTAACCAAGCTAAACAAAAGACTTGACCAGCAACAAGCCTTTTATGAATACATCCTTAACAACATCCCCTCAGACATTGCGGTTTTTGATGACAAACACAGGTATCTTTTCGTAAATCCCCAAGGCATTAAAAGCGAGGAGGTTCGAAATTATATCATTGGTAAAGATGATTTTGATTACTGTAAATTCAAAGGAATTGACACCAAAGCAGCCGAATTTAGACGTGCAAAATTCTTGCAGGTTATGAAAACCAATGAGGAGGTAGAATGGGAGGATGACATAGTAAATTCACTCGGGAAAAGGCAGGTAATGATGCGCAGGATGCGGCCTATTCACAACCCAATCAATAAAAAAACAAATGTCGTTGGCTATGGCATTGACATAACGGAACGAAAATTGGCCGAGGAATCTGTTCGGAAATCCCAGGTTAGGCTCGCGCTTTTAGAGCAATTTTTAAACGCAACCAGTGACGCGGTTCAAGTAGCCAACGATGCGGGAGATTTTGTCTACATAAACAATGCTGCATCGGAAAGAATGGGGATACCTATGCATGAAATCCAGCGTTATAAAGTCTCTGACGTAGATCCAAAATTTAAAGACCCAGCCGTTTGGCAAGCGCACTTAACGGAACTGAGGGACAAAGGAAGCGTAACAGCAGAAACCATTAATGTAAACAAAATTACAGGCGAAACAGTGGATTTGGAAGTAAACTTCCGTTACCAAATAATTGATGGGAAAGGGTACATCATCGCTGCTTCAAGGGACATCACCGAAAGAAAATTAGCCCAAACCATCCTCGCCTATAAAAATGAATTCCAAGCAATTTTGATGGGTGTTGCGAATGAATACATCGACCTCCAGCCCGATGATCTCTCCGGAGCCATCGACAGTACATTGAGCCAAATCGGTCATTTTGTAAAGGTTGATCGGGTGTATGTTTTTGAATACAACCACAAAGAAAAATTTGCAACGAATACCTACGAGTGGGTAGCTGAAGGGGTGCAAAAAGAAATTAGTAACTTACAAAAGCTTCCCTTTGAACAAATCCCCATGTGGGTAGAATCCCACTTTCAAGGAAAAAACATTGAAATTGAAAACACAGCGCTTCTTCCTGAAGGTGATTTTAAAACCATCCTGATCGACCAAAAAATTAAAAGTTTGATAGCGTTGCCATTGATGTACGAAGACGTCTGTTTGGGATTTGTGGGTTTCGATGCGGTCAAACAACAAAGAAAGTTTTATGAGGATGAAAAGGACCTTCTCCAACTCTACGCACGAATGCTGGTGAATGTCAATGTGAGAATGAAAAACATTCGTGAAATCGAAAAATCCACTCGAAAAATTCAATCGATCAACGAAGAACTGGAAAAAATCATCCAAGCAGAAAAAACCGTAAATGTCTTGGCAGCTTCCTTTCTAACCGGTACCAATTACCAAGCAATTTGCGAGGACATCGTTGAAAATATTGTCTCCCAATTGGATTTTGAGGATTGTATCATTTATAAGCTTGAAGGGAATGACCTGGTAAAGGTTGCAGCTACGGAAGACAAAAACAAGCGAAAAAGACCATCTGTAAATAGCATGACCGTTCCCTATGGAAAAGGAATTGTTGGAACCGTAGCTAAAACGGGTAAGGCTTTATTGGTTCCTGACACCTCCCTCGATAGCAGGTACCTTGCTGACGGTGTTCAGCGGGCATCAGAAGTTGCCGTGCCGATCAACATTGGAAAAAAACGATGGGGCGTGATCGACTCAGAAAACGACCAAAAAAACTTTTTCACAGACCTACATGTGAGGGTGTTGATGACCGTGGCGAATATGCTTTCTCAAAAAATTCAAGCACTTGATGAACAAAGCCAAAAAGAAAAACTTCAAGCGGAAATCTTAGAAATTAACGCAGATCTTGAAAATAGGGTTTCTGAAGAAATCAATCGGAACCTTACCTTGACGAAGTCAATGGCGGATCAAGAAAAAATGGTAACCATTGGTGAGATTGCCTCTGGAATCGCTCATGACCTAAATACCCCACTCGGTGCCATCAAGATTGGTGCGGAAAGCATTCGCTACACCTTAGACAACTTGTTTCATGACATTGTAGCGAAATGTACTGAAAGCCAGATAAAAAAAGCAATGAACAGAGCCATCGAATTGCAAGGTGAACTCTTTGTAGGCGGCTTACAACAAAGAAGGGAAATGAAGGAAATGGATGAATTTCTTTTGGTTCATTACCCCGAGTTCGAGAACGCCGAACGATCAAAAATGGTCGCAATGCTCGTGAAAACCCGTATAAATGTAAGCCAGGAAGAATTTATCAAGGAAATCCTAAATGCTTCCAACGCCAAGGAATACCTCGAACTCATTTACAGCATGCAAATCGTTCGTAATTTCATTCAAACCATTCTTACATCTTCAGACAGAGCTTCTAAAGTGGTACAAGACCTTCGATCGTTTATCAAAGACCAACGAAACAGTGAAAAGGCATCTGTGAATTTACATAGCAATGTATCTACCGTTTTGAATGTATTCAATTATGAACTTAAAAAGAACGTTGAACTGATTTTTGATGTCGATAAATCTTACTTTGTATCGGGATTTGACATCAAACTTTTCCAACTTTGGTCAAACATCATCAAGAATGCAATCGAATCCCTTGACCAATACAAAGACCGAGGGATGATAAAAATTACGGCTGCAGAAAACGATGGTTTTGTGACCGTATCGATTGCCAACAATGGTCCAAAAATCCCAGATGAAATCAAGGAAAAAATATTTGATAAGTTCTACACTACCAAGGCAAGGAAAAACGGATCAGGTTTGGGACTTAGCATCGTAAGAAGTGTTTTGGAAGAGCACAATGCAAAAATCACCCTAGAATCCGATGATTCGCTAACAACTTTCCATGTTCGTTTCAAAAAATTAGACCATTCACAGCCTCCAAAAAATGAAGTTGAGATTGAATTATTATAGTAACTTTGCGCCATGTATGAATTAAAATATGCCGTCGTTTGTGTAGATGATGATCCCTATATTTTGCAAATGTTGGGTTTCCAACTTGCAAAAATTGTTGATCAAAAATGTACCCTGTTGGAATACTTTACCGATCCCTCCGAGGCTTTAGAAAACATCGACAGTTTAGTCGAAGAGAAAATCGACATCATTTTTATCATCGTGGATTATCAAATGCCAAAGATGACCGGAGCCCAATTGATTCGTGCCATCAAAGAAAAGCATCCGAACCTTAAATGTGTTATGCTCTCAGGTCATGCCAATCCAGTCTCCGTAGATGCCCTTCAAAAAGACAATTTGTTGGAATCTTTTATCTCAAAACCCTGGGATGAAGAAGTTCTTTTCAATGCCATACGTCCCATTTTAGAAAACATCGACTGATACGCATGAAAACCATCTTGGTACTTGGCGCAGGCTTATCTGCTTCCTCTTTGTTTCGCTACCTCTTAAATCACCTTGAAAAAGAAAATTGGCACCTTAAAATTGCCAACAAAGAGTTAGATTTTCTGTCGGATAAATACGGCAACCATCCCCGAATAGATCTCATTAGCCTAGATGCAAGTGATGCCGAAGAACGTAGGGCACTCATTGCACACGTCGACATCGTGATTTCCATGCTCCCTCCAAAATTTCATCCAGATGTTGCCAAAGATTGCATCGATCTTAGAACCAACCTTATTACCCCAAGCTATGTTTCTAAAGAAATGAAGGCCTTGCACTTACAAGCAAAAGAAAAAGGGGTTACCATCATGAACGAAACGGGCGTAGACCCCGGAATAGACCATATGAGTGCGATGAAAATCATCGACCAAATCAGAGAGAAAGGCGCAACCCTTACAAGTTTTAAATCCTTCTGTGGGGGTTTGATCGCACCGTCAAACGACGGAAATGCTTGGCACTATAAATTTACTTGGAACCCAAGAAATGTAGTTCTGGCCGGGCAAGGGGGGGTCGCTGCCTTCCGTCAAAACAACGAACTCAAATACATCCCTTATTCGCAACTGTTTAAAAGGACCGAAAGATTCAACATCGAAGGCCATGGTTATTTTGATGGTTATGCCAATCGGGATTCCCTGAAATACCTAGAAGTGTATGACATCAATGAAGTGAAAACCATTTATAGGGGAACCCTGCGTAAACCAGATTTCTGTCAAGGTTGGGACGTTTTTGTAGAATTAGGGCTTACCGATGATTCCTATGTGTTAGAAAACAGCAGTATACTAACGCCTCGACAACTGTTGAATGGATTTCTTCCTTATGAAGTTGAAATGAGTGTGGAAGATAAACTGAAGCGTTTTCTACGCGCTGATAGAGAACACCTCTTTGTGCTTTTTGAAGAAATTGGTTTCTTTAACCAAGATGCAACGATTACGACTGAAGATTCGAGTCCCGCTTGGTTGCTTCAGACCCTATTGCAAAAAGCTTGGAAATTAAACGATAACGACCGCGACATGATCGTAATGTATCACGAAATTGAATTCATAGAAGACAACATCCAAAAACGAATCGTATCGTCGATGGTTTCCTTGGGTGAAGACGTTACCTATACAGCCATGTCTAA
>Ga0209087_1000030_pt1 | contig 74775 bp, 112 predicted proteins | sample S_130805_EF_Meta_FD_187321 | JGI IMG/M metagenome (GOLD analysis project Ga0209087, IMG submission 187321) | Freshwater microbial communities from Lake Simoncouche, Canada to study carbon cycling - S_130805_EF_MetaG (SPAdes) (version 2) | ecosystem: Environmental > Aquatic > Freshwater > Lake ... | reverse complement strand
GGGACGACTACGCACACCCTCGTGATGTTTGATAAGAGCGATGCCAGCTTTTGATACATTCACTTATTTCTTTTCCCAAGTCCTAGCACCAAAGTAGAAACCAATAATAGAACCTACAATAGCCATCTCATCATCAGAAAATATAATGTCCATAGACTCACGACTAAAGCCTGCAGATTTAATAGCCCAAATAAAGCCACCAATATCTACAAATAAAAGTAATGCTACAAAAGTGAAAGCAACAATAGGGCGGACACTTGCGTTAAGAGTTCTAACCCAGGGTGCTGCATCGTGAACCAGTTTTGCATCGTGTTCATATAGTGCTTGACGTTCTTGTGCGAATGTTTCTGCATAAGTACCCTCCAATTCAATAGCTGCTATTTTTTCTTGAGATTGAAAACCTTTTTGAGCCATAAGTAGAGCTTGTTCATTTTGCAACTTAGCCATTTCACGTTCATGTGATTGGTCTCCTTTTTGTTGAAAGAACCCTAGTATGCTAGGTAAACCTGCAGTAGCAAAACCTAGTATGGATGAGAGGATGCTAAACATTATTTAAATCCTTTTGATTTTTCATGTTCTTCTAAAATTCTAATACGCACATTAAGTTCACCCATTTGAGCTCTTAGTTCTTCTTTCAATCTAGCTCTTGCTTCTGCTGAGATTGGGCTATCAGTAGGTACACCTTGTTCTGTAATAAGGTTAGGCATTTTAGATTTAATGCTAATTAAGTCAGCCTGAATAGCAGACATTGAAGTAAGTAACCAAGCAATAGCCGAGACTATCACTGGGAATAACATACTCGTTATTTTTTCCATATTCATGGTATACCCCTAATTATACTGCTGGAGTTGGTTCTACAGGGTTAGGGTTTTCCCATGTCCATGTAGTTTTATTTAATACCCAGTCAGCACCTGGTTGTGGAGCATAGAATACATCGTTTTCACGATCATAAGTATAACCAATACCAGCGTAGTTACCACGTAATGCTTTAGATTGATCTGCAGATAACTCACCTGTTTCAGGATTGTAGTGTTTACCACCACGAGTATTATATGATGTTTGAATCCATTCACCTGGTGTAGAATCTACGTAGGTATCAAAGAATTCTTTTTCAGCAACGATAACTTGCGTTACCTTACCGTCTGTTACTTTTGCAAAATGTGACATTTGTTTCTCCTTGTTTAAAAATTGTTAAGCTGTATAAGTACCAGACCCAGCAGTAGTCCACTTGATGATTGTATTACTTCCTGATGTTGTCACTGTTGGACTTCCAGTAGTTGTACCAGTATAATTAGCTGTGGGAACAGAAATAATAACTACACCAGAACCACCAGCACCTCCAGCAACACCAACTCCTCCACCTCCACCGCCACCACCTGTATTAACAACTCCAGCTGTTCCTACTGAACCTGGGCTTCCAGATCCACCATTACCACCAGAAACGCCTGGAGTGCCTGGACCACCTAATCCAGCTGGACCAGAAGGAGCAAGAGGATAGCTACCACCGCCACCACCGCCACCGCCATAAGTGACTGATGAACCTGTAATTGTATTAGCTGTGCCATTACCACCATTACCTGCTGAAGCTGGAGAAACTCTAGATATAGTACCTGCACTTCCAGATCCTCCACCACCACCACCAGAGTTATCATTACTAGGAGCATTAGCTCCATTATTTCCTTGACCTGGAGTTCCTGTGCCAGCAGGACCGTTTCCTCTAACTCCACCACCAGATCCCCCAGGTGCAGCGCCCCCATTACCGCCACCTACTGCAGTTGTTAAACCCGTAAATGTTGAATTAGATCCAGCTGCATTACTTGAACCTCCTGCACCCACTACAGCAGTATAAACTGTACCAGATGTTAAAGATGTAGTGCCAGTTAAGTATCCACCTGCTCCACCACCTCCTCCTAAATCACTATTTCCACTACCACCACCAGCTAATAATAAATATGAAACTGTATAAGTAAGGTAGTTAGAGTTAATAGAAACCCAAGAAGTGCCGTTATAAAATTCAAATGCTAGGAGTGTTGTGTTATAGCCTGAGTATCCTGCAGCGGGAGTTACAGGGCGATTAGCCGTTGTCCATGAAGCTGTCACAGTCCAGCCAGTACCGTTGTATGTTTCGTAGGCATTTAGGGTTGTGTTATAACCTGTTTGACCTGTAGCAGGCGACGCTGGACGCCCTGCCGTTGACCAAGTTACGTTGTTAATCCCTGTTGTTCCGTTAAGTACTAATGCCATATGATTCTCCTAAATTCTTTTAAGCTGTGTATGTTCCAGACCCTGTAGTCCATTTAATCCAAGTATTAGATCCTGAAGTTCCTGTTGTATATGTTCCTGTTACTGTACCTGTGTAATATGAAGTAGGTACGCTTAATATAACTACGCCTGAGCCTCCAGCTCCGCCCGGTCCAGAAGGACTTTGTACTCCGCCACCGCCACCGCCACCACCTGTATTAACTACGCCTGCAGTTCCACTCGTTGCTGGTCCGCCAGCAGGACCAGTTCCTCCATTACCCCCACTAACTCCAGGAGTACCTGGACCTCCAATACCAGCTGGTCCAGAGGGAGCTCCTGGATAACCTCCGCCTCCACCGCCACCACCAGTATAGGTTACTGAAGATCCTGTAATTGAATTTGCTGTTCCATTACCACCATTGCCTGCAATACTTAATGTTCCTGTAACTCCAACAGATGAAGAACCGCCACCACCACCGCCAGAGGCAATTCCACTTGGTGCATTTGCTCCATTATTTCCTTGACCAGGTGTTCCTGTTCCTGCAGCGGAAGTTCCCCTTGCGCCACCTCCAGAGCCACCATTTTGTGCGCTTCCTGGTGTAGTGCAACCACCACCACCTCCGCCAACAGCTGTTGTTGCTCCAGTAAAAGTTGAACTTGTTCCAGCAGTGCCAATTGCAGGTGCAACAGATCCAGCACCACCTCCGCCTACAACAGCAGTATATACTGTACCTGTTGTTAAAGATGTTGTACCTGTAACATACCCACCAGCTCCACCACCACCACCTAAATCTCCTGCTCCTCCGCCACCGCCCGCTACAACTAAGTAACTCGCAGAGTACGTCAAGATGTTAGAATTAAACCCAACCCATGTTGTACCGTTATAAAACTCAAAAGCGAGTAATGATGTATTGTATCCTTGGTAGCCAGCTACTGGAGAACTTGGTCTATTCGCTGTTGACCATGTAGGTATCGTTTCCCATGCAGCTCCTGTGTATTGTTCTAGCGCATTTAACGATGTATTAAAGCCAACTTGTCCTGCACTAGGTGTAGCAGGGCGACCTGCTGTAGTCCATGAGGCTTGGGTAATACCGTTAACTGAATCTAATACAATAGCCATTAAGCAGTTTTCCTAACTCTAGATTTCTTGTTTAGTTTTGCTTGTTCTAAAATATCTATAAATTCTTTAATGGTTTGGTGACGAATATATTCATCTCGTATTTCTTGTGATGACGGTGCGGGTAATTCGTTTGACTCATCCCACGATACGATTTCAAAAGTACCTCCAGAGGCTGATAAGCCGTAAAGTGCACCTGGTCGTAATGACTTCATCACAATGTCAATACCAAATTGAAAACCTTGTTCGTTACTAAATTCTTTTATAAGTTCTTCTATAGTCATCTTAGCCATATTATATATTATCCTACGTAAGTTCCTGAAGCTGTATATTGTATTATAGTGTTTGATCCGTTTGTTGTTATAGTTGGAGATCCTGTGGTAGTACCTGAGTATGACGCAGTAGGTACAGAAATAAATACAACACCTGAACCTCCAGCACCACTTGGAGTAGAACCTAATCCACCGCCACCACCAGTACCTCCACCACCAGAACCAGTATTTGTAGTTCCCGCAGTTCCTTGACGAGCTGGACCTCCTGTAACACCACCAGCACCTCCACCACCAGCACCACCAGAGCCAGCCGCTTGGTTACCAGCACCGCCACCACCACCACCAGCTGTTGTAGCTGGAGTTCCTGTTATACTTGAAGCAGATCCATCACCACCATTTGGTAAACCTCCAACAGCGCCAGCGCCTCCACCTCCAGAACCGTGAGTGTTTGGACTTCCTGCTGGTCCTCCACCATTACCTTGACCTGGCGTACCAGAACCAGGAGAACTAGCACTATCAGCAGGACATCCTCCACCGCCTGAACCGCCTGAACCCCCTGATGGAGCTAAATAACTTCCTCCACCTCCACCACCTGTAGAAGTAATTGTAGATAATCCTGATCCTGAAATAATTGAGTCAGAACCATTACCCCCTCGTGAACCATAAGTTGTTACAGCAGTTCCTCCGCCACCTACAGTCACGGTATATGTAGTTCCTACATTAAAAGTAGCTGTTCCAGTTAAATATCCACCAGCACCGCCTCCGCCGCCGTTATTCCATCCCCCTGCAGCGCCACCAGCTACAACTAAATACGAAGCTGTATAAGGCGCATTAATAAAAGGTGTTGAACCTCCATAGACGTTGCTTGTAGCTAGCCAACCTTGAGTTGAATCTATGTAAGTAAATGTAATACCTTGTCTATTAGTTTGAAGTAGTTTGTTACTACTATTTCCATTTATCTTTGCACCGTTACCAGCCACAGTTATATTATTAGTTGCACTTGTTCCTGCATAGTCAACAATAACTACAAACTGACCACGAGTAGGTGAGCTTGGTAATGTGACTGTAAACGCTGCACTTGTCGTATTACAAAAATAACCACCATACGCTACCGCTGTGAACCCTGAAGTCTTAACTGTTGTGTCCCATGCGATTTGACCATTTAGGTACGATGTTGACGCTGATGTATAAAGTGTACCTGTCTCAGCTGGGAACGTAATTGTGTTTGTCCCTGCAACAGCAGGAGCTTTAACTGTAACCTGACCTGACGCGTCACCGTAGACAATGAAAGAAGCCATTATGCTGTGTAAGTTCCTGAACCAGATGTATATTTAATAATTGTATTAGCACCAGAGGTTGTAATAGTAGGTGAACCTGTTGTCGTACCAGAGTAATTAGCTGTGGGAACAGAAAGTATGATTACACCTGAACCACCCGCACCACCAGCAGATGGGTTACCACCTGTACCACCACCGCCACCACCTGTGTTAACTACGCCAGCACCGCCCGCAACAGCGGTTCCGCCATTACCACCAGAAGTTCCTGGAGTACCAGGACCACCAAGACCCGCAGGATTTCCACCGCCTTGAGATCCACCGCCTCCACCGCCTCCATAAAAAGCAGGGGTACCTGTAATTGAATTTGCCGTTGCAGCACCACCAGCACCTGAATTAGTATTTTGAACTCCTGTAGCTCCTACACCACCTGATCCACCGCCACCGCCGCCAGAGTTTTGTCCTGGTCCCGCTGTACCATTTCCGCCTGTATTACCTTGTCCTGGTGTTGCTGCTCCGCCTGGTCCTGAACTTGGTCCACCACCGCCTCCACCACCTGATCCTCCTGAAGACCCAGCATTACCAGTTTGTGATCCACCGCCTCCGCCTCCACCTACAGCAGAAGTTACGCCAGTAAATGATGATGCAGTTCCGTTACCCCCTAAACCTGGAGCTACGCCTGCGCCACCACCACCTACTACAGCAGTATAAACTGTACCTGATCCTTGGGTAGCCGTAAATGTTCCTGTAACTAATCCTCCAGCACCGCCGCCGCCTGAACCGCCACCACCAGAAGAGTTACCACCGCCAGCGCCACCGCCAGCAAGAACTAAATAAGTAGCAGTATAAGAAACAGGGAGAGGGTTTCCAGTAGAATAAACATCAGCGTAAGCTAACCATCCTTGAGTACTATCTACATAAACTAAATTAACAGCCTCACGATTTGTACTTATTTTTCCGTTTGATGTTGAGCCTTGTAATTTTCCGCCGTTTGGATCTATCGTAATATTATTTGTAGCGGCTGTACCTGCGTAGTCCACAATAGAAATTAAGTTACCTGCTGTTGGGCTTGCTGGTAATGTCACGGTTAGAGCGCCGCTTGTTGTGTTCATTGGGTAGCCTGTACCTGCTACCGCTGGGCTCACACTTGATGTCTGCACTGTTGTCCAGTTGATTGTATTAGGTATACCTGATGTAGACGCTGTAGTGATCGCAGTACCGGTCGAAGCGGGCAAAGTGATTGTATTCGTTCCAGCCGTGGTTGGCACTGTTAACGTTATGGTTCCTGAGGTATCTCCGCCTAAAATGAGTGAGGACATTATTTACTCTCCAAAGCTTCTATTCTTGATTTTAATTCGTTGATGATAGTTTGTTGTTCTTGGATTGCTGCTGTTAGAGTAGCTACTAGGAATGATGTGTCAATTGATTGTGGTTTAATAGAACCATCTTCATTTACTGCATCTTTCTCACCAACAACTGCATCTGGTACTACTTCTTTTAGTTCGTGAGCAATAAAACCTTGACCATTTGAACCATCTTCTTTCCATGTATATGTTACAGGTTTAAGTTGTAACACTTTATCTAAAGCTCCTGTCATAGGAACAATATTTTCTTTTAATCTATAATCAGATGATGTAGTATATGCAGTAGTAGTTGTAGCTGTTTGAGTAATAGCTCCACATTGAGCAGTACTAGCATTATAAAAAGTAAACAGGTTTCCACCAAATGTTGTACTTGTATTTTTAATACTCGCAGCAGATTGAGTTGCTGAAGCGTAAGTAATAGTCAATCTATTATCAGAAACTGGTGGAGATGTTGAATTTATACATACAGTACCATTAGAGTCTATACGCATAGCTTCTGTACCACTATTAGCAAATCTTAAAACAGAACCATTTAATGTTAGCGGTATAAATGCTGATATAGCAGGATTATTTCCAGTAATTTCAGCACCAGTTGTTGCATCTAAATAAGGTCTTATTTTTAATGCACCGTTTGTAGATGAGAAAAATGCGCCAATATTATTTCCATCAGCGGTAACTGTGTGTAGTTTACCAGTAGGACTCGTAGTACCAATCCCTACATTCTGTGATGTATCAATTTGCATCGCTAAAGCATTATTCGTATAAAAGCTCAAAGGTAAATAAGTACCAGAACCATTTACACCGGAAATAATTTGTGTATCTGTTGTGCCGTTTGTAGCCATGACAATCTTAGATGCATTTGTAAGACTTGAGTTATTAGCGACTGAGACCCCTGCAGATGTAGATGAACCGTTAGGAGCTACGTAGACGTTAGTCGTGGCGTTAGTTGTTGTGGTTTGTAACTTAGTACGATTGTTTAACGTGGCGTTATCAAAGTCACCTTGTATTAAGTTATTGTTAGAATCTAGAATAATTTGTGCCATTTACTTCTCCTATAATATGACCCAACGTTGATCTGTTGGAACTGTCACGGTAATACCTGAATCAATAGTTATTGGTCCTGTAGACATTGCGTTTCTTGCTGTTGTTAAAGTGTAATCTGCTGTTACTGTTAATTCGTTTTCGTAGAATACTTGATCGCCGCCACCACCTGTAGCACCACCACCAATTGCACCCCAAGCACCATTTGAGTATCCTTCAAAAGTACCTTCAGTACTATTATAACGAACCATACCTGTAACTGGGGTTGGTCTTTCTCCTGTTGTACCATTAGGTAACGTAATGCTACCTGTACCATTAAAGTTTAAATTGTTAGGTACGTTTGCTGTGTTAGCATTAAGTGTTATTGTATCAGATGAAGCATTACCAAGTGTAGTGTTTCCATTAACGGCTAAGTCACCTGTTAAAGTTGTATTACCTGAAGCTGCTAATGTAGTAAACGCGCCTGCTGCTGCAGTACTTCCACCGATGGCTGTATTATTAATCGTACCGCCTGTGATTGTAGCTGAGCTTGTAACAATAGTACCTGTAACATAAGTAAGAGGATTAACAACGTTAGTGCCATTATTAAAGACTAACATCGCCGTACCAGCAGGAACTGCAGTACCTGTACCTGATGTATTTTTTACTGTAACAGCGTCTGCTAAGCCATTGTTAATAAGATAGAATTTCTCAATTTGACAGCCTGAACCTAAGATTAAGTTACGAGCGCCGCCTGAAGTACCTGTGAGATTAAGTCTTAAATTACGAGCAGTTTGAGCTCCATTGGTATTAGTTAGGGTTAAAGTAACGTCTGCACTTGAGAAGGCAACATCAGCAGAGCCTGTAATAGCTTCACTTAATGCCGTACTTAAATTGGTATTCGTAGTGGTGCCCCAGGTACCTGATTGCTCACCAGTCCCGATAAGTTCTATTTTTAAATCACTATAGGTACTTGCCATAAAATCGTCCTTTTATATTTCTGTATTATACATTAACTACATGGTACCGTAGTAGGTATTGAGCCCCAATTTGCGGTTTGAGCAGTATTAACATCAACCCAGCTAGCTGTTTGAGAATCATCTATTATGAACCAGCCTGCAACGCAAACCATATCCATGATAGTTATTAGCTCAGCTACTGTTGGGTTAAAATTACCTACCGCTACATATGTATCTGTAAATCCTGTTGTATCAGTTACTGTTGCATAAACCATGCGGATACCGCTATAAGCATCACTAAATGTTGTTGTTTCATCTACTGCAGTAAAGAAAGTAAATCCGCCTGTATATTCATCAGATAAAGCAAATGCTTCAGTGATTGAATCAAAGTAATCTGCATTACCTAACTCTTCGTCAGTTAACGTAGTACTTTCAGCTACTGCACCTACTAAGTCACCTTGTGCAGCGGCGGTATCAGTAAACGTTATTGTTTCAGCTTCTACTCCTACAAAGTCAGCTTGTCCAGCTTGTGTTGTAGTTAACGTAATTGCTTCTGCTTCTGTTCCTACAAATGTAGCGCCAGCACTTTCAGTCGTAGTTAACGTAGCAGTTTCTGCGCTGTCTGCTAAATATGTAACTATAGAAGATACTGCTTCACTTATACTAAATGTTTCAGCGAGTGATGAACTCGTACCCCATGCACCATATTCTTCTGTAGTAAGAGCTAAACTTTCATCGTTAGCAGCGTAGGTATTCCAGGTAGCTGTACCTTCTGCATCTAAATTAAATGTTTCAGCATTAGTTAAAAAATAATTAAACTGATTTGGTACATCATCTGTTAAAGCTATAGAATCACTAACTAATCCTGCATAATCTACTTTTGATATAGCATAAACGTCACTTAAACTAAAGCTCTCATCCGTAGCTACATCATATTTTGTACCACCTAATGAAGCAAACGGAGCTTGGGCAAAGGTCGATAGCCCAAACATGTTATAACACTACCCACCTAGATCCAGTAGGTACAGTCACAGCAACTCCACTACTTATAGTCATAGGACCTGTACTTGTAGCGCTTGATCCACTTGGAATACTATAACTTGCGCTTACTGTATTACTATTTACAACTAGACCATTTGATGCCACAGTTTGTGGCGCTGTTAAAGAACCAGTAGTTGGAACAAACGTAAGTTTGGTACTTGTAACACTAGCGCCAGATATAGAACCTGATGTAGCACTTGTAAATGTTGGGTATAACGCTGTAGCTGTAGTTGTATCATTAGTAATGGTTAAGCCAGAAGTTACAGTAGACGCAATAGATATTGAGCCAGAACCAGGAGTAATTGATATACCTGTGCCCGCTGTTAATGAAGCTTTAGTTAATGTATTACCTGTTGAGTTACCAATTAAAAGCTGACCATCTGTATATGTAGTTTGACCCGTACCGCCATTAGCTACTGGAAGTGTACCTGATACATGTGTAGTTAAACCAATTTTACCCCATGAAGGAGCTGTAGTAACACCACCTGAAATTAAAGCATTACCTGTTGCTACATCTGCTAATGCAGATAGTGTGTTTGTAGCTGAAGCATAAATAATATCACCTGTAGTATAAGCAGATAATCCTGTACCGCCTGATACGGGACCTAAAGTTCCTGCTAATGTTACAGCGCCCGCTGTAGCTGTACTTGGTGTTAATCCGTTAAGTGAAGTTTGGAATGTTGTAACTGCACCTGAAGAAGGTACTGAACCCCATGTTGGAGCGCCACTTGTATTAGCTAAAAGAACTTGTCCTGTAGTGCCCGCTCCTGTTACACCTAATGCAGATGTGCCATTACCATATAAAATACCATTCGCTGTAAACGTAGTAGCTGCTGTACCACCTGCTGTAACAGGTAAAGTACCGCTAGTTAAAGATGAAGTTGACGTTGCATATAAAGCACCGCCAGAAGTGTAGCTAGTTAAACCTGTACCACCATAACCTGTACCGATTGTTGTACCTTGCCATACCGCATTTGATATTGTAGACCCGCCTAAATCAGCTGATAAAGTACCCCAGTTAACTTCAGTAGGTAGCATACCAAATCTACCCCATGTACCATTAGAAGTACTATTAGATTCTAGGAATACAGTGGCATATCCGCCAGCAGCTACAACATCAACAGTTGATCCACCATTATTAGTGATGGTTAAAGTACCACTAGAGTCATTATCAAATAAATAAGATGTGCCCGCAACTAATGTAGTAGCATCAGGTAGTTGAAATGTTTGAGTTGTAGATCCTGTAAGTCTTTGCCAATACGATGAAGCTACAGTTAATGTTGTAGTTCCGCCTGCAGAAACAGTAGAGCTCCAACCTTGTATAATATTATTAATTTGTGTATTAGCGTTGCTATCGCGTAGCATGACACTATTAACACCAGAAGAAGCTGTTACACCCGTACCGCCGTAAGAAACTCCAACCGTAGTTCCTTGCCAAGTGCCAGACGCAATGGTACCTAAAGGAGTAACATTACCAGAAGCATCTAGATTGACTGATTTTTCAGCAGTATAAGTAACAAAGACTTGAGCTGTTCCGCCTGATAAAGTAATAGGCGATGTATTACCATTTGAATTAGATAATACTGTAGTACGTGCTAACGTAGGACCCGATGTAGAATATGTACCAATACCTACTTCCCATTGAGCACCATCTGTAATAGTGTAATAGGTAGTATTGCTATTTCCAACAACAGCAAACGATTGGAATCCGCTGACTGCACCAAGTAAGGTTACAGAACCCGTACCTGATGTAGTCGTCGTTTCCTGGACTCGATCATAGACCACTAGAGCCATTTAAGACTCCTTAGCCCGAAGCTGATAAAGTATATGTTACGTTAATTGTGTCGCCTGATGTTACAGTTTTAGAACCTGCTGTAAAGTTACCTGCAGAGAACAATGTACCTGTCGTATTATCAATCGCTGATGTACCACCAATATTAATAAATGCACCTGTTACAGTACCAGAACCAGTCATTGAGAATACTACCGCTGCTGATGTAGAAAGTACTGATGGGTTAGCATTTGTTGCAGTACTAAATGCTGGTGTTTTTCTTGTACCAGAATATGTAGGTGCATTTGCAGAACCTGCTTCAAACCAACCAGCATGAGATGCTTGTGTATCTGTATAAGCTGGAATAGATGCTGGTACAGCATTATTAGTCATAAGACCCATAACAACTGCGCCGCCACCTGTGTTAGCAAAATAAGAATTTAGTAAGCTTTGACGACCTACGTTTGTTGTTAAATTTTCAAATGCGTCTTCCCATTTAACATTGCCGTCTTGATCGTAGCATGTAAATGTATAGACGCCGTTTAGACCAAACTCATCATTTGATCCAGCATTTCTTGTCACAGACGCATCAACTGAGTCGCCCATTCCAAATTTGTCTATGTTGCTCATAATTACTCCTTTAGTTAATTCGTATTACAGCAGTGGTTGAAGTTGCTGAAGGGAATTCTATTGTAAATGTTGTAGTGGCTGTTTTTTGACCACCAAAATTTAGTACTGCGACTGATGCATTTGTAGTGCTATTATATATTAAAGCGCCAGCAGTCGTAAAGCTTGCAGGGCTCCAAGTTACATTAGCAAACGTAACATAAGCCGTGTTATTACTAGGATCACTACCTACGGTAGGAGCTAAAACTTTACCCCCCGCTATATAGCCAGTACCTGTAATTTCGTCTTGCGTTGTATATGCAGTTGTTTCGCTATTTAAAGTAGCTACCGCATTATACAAGGCTATTTTATATGTATAAGGTGACCCCGTGTAAAAATTCTCTAAACCTTTTAATAAGTTTACCTTAAAGGTTGTGGTCAGTGCTTGTCCTAAGATCATCTAACTGGGTACCTTACTTGACCTGAACGATAAGCATCTTGTCTATCTTTGCCATCAGCTAATTGTTTCAATAGAATCATAGCTTCATCATATCGTTTTTGGTATTGATTAATAATGTCTTGTTCGCCCTTCATGTAGGTATAAGCTTCTAATAATGAGCCATATAACAATGTAGAACTAAAGTTATCGCCTAACCAAGAGGTTCCAGCAGTAGTAATGGACTCTGGATAATAAAAATAATGAAGTTCCGCAGCATACGAAGCATCTGGAGTAGGTCCTACAATAAATGTAGTACTATCAAATACCGCATAATATGCAGGTTCACCATAATAATCAGAATCTGTATCTGGGTAAGACTGCCTAATAAAGTTTACATCTTTGTTTAAAAGATATAAGTATTCATTATTTGCATTAATCACTGCCAAACTAAATGTAGCAAGCCAATCACTAGGCATAGCTAAATATTTATTACCTGTAGTAAGAGAGCCTGTTACGTTCTTTCTAAGCGCAGGAAGTTGCACTGAGTTATAAATACGTTGTTCGGCTTGGGTTATAAACGTGTCTATATCCGTTGTCTGAAACGTATTTTCTACATAACTTTGTATTTCATCAACTAGCTGCGTGTAGTTCATTACGCCATCGGACCTCTAGCTTTAGTACCTTTAGTAGCTGCGCCGCAACCACGAATAGTAATACCTTCAGTCTTAGCAGGGCGAGTAGGATCACCCACGCTTACACGTTGGACGCCTGTTTGCTTACTAATTTGCTGTGATCTTAATTTATTAGGATCTTGACTGAAATGTATATCAGTACTATTTGGGTTAGGCATTGGTTGTTTATATATGCCAATATCGCTGCCAGTACCGCCTGATGGATATTTAAATCCTGTATAGGCACTTGCATCTTTGTTTTCTTTAGCGTGACCTAGTGGAAATGATTCCGCTGGTGTTGGTTTTGGAAAGTCATTTTTAGCCATTTTATTACCCCTTTTTTTGTGCTGCAACTTTAGCCATACCACGACCCATTTTTTTCATGTCAGCATTAGTTTTACCACCTTTGCTACCTGATTCTTTTGGACCATTTTGAATAGCTACTTTAGCGCCGTCGTCACCTAAGTTACGACCTTTAGTTTTACCTTGTTTAGTAATACCATCTGCTGCTGATCTGAATCCCATATACTTCTCCTTATGTTGTTGATACTGTTACTGTGCCTACATTACCTATTCCTACTAGATCATTAGGCGTTAATCCAGCATCGTTTAATCTTGAACCCCCCACAGGATTCCATCCCCATTGAATAACTCGGCTACCTAATAAAGGCACACCTGTTTCTCTTTGTAACGGACCTGTTTGAGCAATAGTTTGCAATCCATTTAGACCAGATTGGTAATATCCTAAGTCGGGTCTTGGATTTCTAACCGCCTGCGGATCGTTAACTGGATATAAGCCTAAACTTAATTGTGGCTGATCCGGCTCCCAACATTCAGGACATACCAGTATATTAACATTTTTGGTCTTTATAACCAATCTTTTAAGTTGTTTTAACTTATATCTAAAACCACAGCGATCACACTGGGCAATGGAATTCTTGGCGCTTGCGTATTTACTTGGCATTTAATTACCCGTGGTAAAACATTTCACGAGGTACAAACCTAACGCTTGCCTTTTCTCTATCCTCGTCAGCTGCTAATTGAAACTGTTGTTCATAATCAGCTTTTAACATTTGAATTCTAGTAGGGTCAACACCCGGTAATTTCATACTCATATAATATGCTACTCCTGCAACCATAGCAGGAATAAATCTAAACGGAATATCTTCTACGTTAACACCGTTACCTGCGTCTTGAATGCGTCTTAATCTATAATATACAAATTGGTAAAAATTACTTTGCTCAGGTGTGGGCCATACATTAACAGTAGGTAAATTATTTACATAAATCTTAGCACCAATAGCATGAGGTTCTAATGTAGAATTATTAACAGCTCTTATACAACCTGTTATATCATTACCGTCTATACCACCATATTGAATAGTTTCATTACCAATATTTACAAAACCAAACTGTGCTAAACCTACAGTTGAAGTTAAAGTAATAGTTTGTGGGTTTGCTGCAGTAGAAGCTGTAGCAGTTAATGTTTCATCCAAAAGTATTGTAGTAGGATTTATTTGACCACTTTGTCTATTAATCCAAACCTGAATAGGTCTACCCGTTGCATTCTTAGTAGGTATTGTAATATATGTTGATTCAGAAATACGGTTAATATTAATGTCTTGTTGGTTCTGTCCTGTTCCAGTACGTGTCACCATGTCAAGCAAGTCAACTGTATCTACTGGTAATGCATACATAATTTGATTTTGATTCATTGTAATTTGACCAGGTTCTATGGTCCATAAATTAAGACCACGATTTGCCCATTCAGCTGTCATAATATTTAGTGAACGTCTTGCAGTTCTTAAATCGTATCCAGTACGTAACTCTTGTCCGCAACGTTCAAATGCATCTTCAACAAGATTATTTAAATCTAAATTAAAACTTGTCTGTCCTGTGGTTAAGTCTGCCATTATTTTTTCCCTTTAGGAAATCCCGCTTTCATGTTTGCATAAGCTTTAGGTGCAATTGTAGATTTTGATTTAGGTCTTGAAATACCTTTTTTCTTTCTAGCATTCATGTTTGCATAAAGTCCTATAGGACCGCCTTCTTTAAACTGAGTAAAGTCTGTGTTATCTCGTCTAGCTTTAACTACGCCTTTAGGCATTTTATTTTCTACAGCACTAGGTAATTTAGTTTTCTTTATAGCGCCCATGCCTCTTGAAGGTCTCATGCTTTTCTCCTTAAACTAGCTAATCCGCCAGTTCTAATATTAACAGGTTTATAATCTTCAGGTCTACCCATTGTAGCTGTTGATGTTGGTGTTGCTGTACTTGCTTCTACAGGTCTAAATGTTCCCATAGATGCAGTGGTTGCTGGTACCATACCTCGTTCAGCAGGTCCTCTTCGTGCTCCACCTTCTACAGGTTGGTAAGGACTTGGTGCAGGCGCGGGTGCCTCTGGCGGTCTAGCAAAAGCAAATGGGTTAGCCATCTGCGGTGCTGCTGTATTTGTTGGCTCTGCATAAGCTTGGAAGAAAGGGTTCTTATTTTGAGCTGCGTATTGAGCTAATTTATAAGCTTGGTCCCCACTACCAAAACCAAAGTCCGCATACTGAATAGGTAAGTAGCTTGATCCACTTGTTTGCGCTTGTGGTTGATATTCGCTATATGCAGATTGAATATCTTGTTTTAAATAATCAGGTAAATTTGCCTGAGCTCCTGCGTATGGAGTAGTAGCTGGGTTAAAATCGCTAATAGGTGTATAAGTATTATTAACTGGTGCTACTGATAACATGCCAGGATTAAATGATTTTTGTAAGTTAGCTTGAGCTAATTCATCACCCGCCATTTTGCCGTATATATTTTGATATGCATTGAAACTTGATGTCCCTTGAGCACCTTGAGCTTCTGGGCTATACATATTACCTAACTCGGGAAGAATATTGTATACCCCTTTATTACCTGATACAAAGTACTTAGAAGCATCATACGGTTTATCGCCGTAAGTATAGGTGTTAGCACCATAGTTAAAACCAGGAGGGGGTGCAACTAAATTCCCCGCGGCATCAGTAGTTCCATAAGTAGGAATCCCACCACTAGAACCTCCACCGCCGCCTCCGCCACCACCATAATTACCTTGTAGCGCTTGACTTGCAAGAGACGAAGCAAATCCTATAGGACCGCCTGTAAGACCCCCTACAATTGGACCCGCAATTGGACCAATGCCTGGAATAGCCCCAGCAACGCCAGAAGCTATATTACCTACACTGCCTACCGCATTTCCTATAGCACTAACTACACCACCCATATGGGCTCCTTAAATAATACGTCCTCTAGACTTGCCGCGAACAGCGATACCATTAGCTTTTGCTAATTGGGACACTTTGCCACCTGAAGCCATACATTTAGCTTTTACTTTGCCACCTTTTTTCATAGGTTTTGAATTTTCATATCCAGGCATTTTTTCACCTTTAACATCAAATTCATTTTTATCGCCTGTATCTTTAGTTTTTAAGTCAGGCATTTTAACAGGAGGTACTTTAGAAGATGGACCCATATCGTCGCTCATAGGGGCTTCTATTTTACCCATTTGCATACCTCTTAAAGCTTTAGCAGTTTGTGCTGTTGCATTTAATGCGCGTTGTGCTGCTATTGGATCATCAGACATTTCTCTTAAAACTTGAGCATCTTTTATTGCTTTAAACTCGTCCATCATTTTTCTTTTTTCTGCCATGATATATCCTTAAATAAGTGTGCCTCTTGATTTGCCTTTAACAGCAATACCATTAGCTTTAGCTAGTTGAGATACTTTACCGCCGCTAGCATATTTTTTAGATTTAGCCATACCACCACCACACATTTTGTCCATATCTTTATCATAAGCTAAATGTTTAGCAACGATTTTACCTTCTTTTTCAGCGTGAGCATCTTTTTGGGCAGTTGTACCAGTAAAAGATTTTTTACCTGTTTTATAATCATATTCCATCTCCTTAGTAACAGTTTTAGCAACGCCACCTTTTTTAAGAGCTAGCTTAGTACCTTTGCCACCCTTATGTTCTTGTGCGTCATGTTGTTTCATTGCTTTTTTAATAAGCATTTTATCCTGCATTAAATCTTTCTTATCCATCATACCACCCTCCTTAAATTTTTTACCTTTGTCAGCTTTGTTAAATTCCTGAGCTACTGATACAGGAATCCCTACCTTTTTAGCAAACGCAGGATTGTGAGCTGCGGCAGCCATAAGATTTCTTTGTGCTTTAGATTTACTTGGCATCTGTATTAGTGAACCAAGAAACACCTTGATTTTTAACTTCTTTTTTAACTTCTTTTTTTACTTCTTCTACAATAGCTTCTACTGCAGCTTCAGTGGCTTGATCTACTTTTGAGTCTTCCATAGTTTTTTCCTTATTAAAAATATTTAAAATTTTACTTAACATACTTTACTTACCTAACCAATGCGTTACCATCCAGCTTATAACTCCTGAAATAATAGTAGCAATAGCAATAAAAACTTTCCAACCGCCTTTGATTTCTTCTAATGTCTTTTCAATACTATCAAGACGAGCTTTTAATTGTTCCATGTCTTCCATAATACTATCCACATCTGATTGAATATGTTTAATTTCAACACCGTGTTCTATAACTTCGCGTTCTGCACTCATTTACAATTCCACCTTTTAAGTGACGCGGCTTTCCTAGTAGGTCTACCTTTTTCGTCTTTCATCGGACCAGGCATGCCTGACATCCTAGCACAAAATGACTTCTTACGAGGTCCACCTTGTGGTTGAGGAGCCTTTAGGTTAGACCCAGTAGCTGCATTATATTTTGCACGACCCTTAGCCGTGAGCCCTGCACCTTTTGATACAGGAAGTTTCTCACCACGTCCAACTGCTAGAGAAGGACCTTGTTTCTTAGCCATAAATTATTTGTGCTGATTCTAAGTTAGTCATATACGCATATATACCTGTATTTGCTCTTATACCTTCACCTGGAATAAAAGGCACGTTAGTATAGGTATCTGCGGCAGTAACTTCATAAGTCATAAGCCATTTACCAACAGTATATACAGCAGCAGTGCTTGTTATTGTACGTGAATTAATATCTGTAACTGTAAAAGTATCTGCGCCTGTTTTAGTAATAGCATATGTACCATCAGTAGCTGAAACACCGGCATTTGATAAAAAGTGAATACCAATAACATCGCCTGTATTTAATCCATGGTTTGTTTTGGTTACTGTTACAGTATTAGCTGCTTGTGCATAAGTTACGCCTGCTGATACAGGGGTTGCTGCGGTATCAAATAAAACTATAGTCCCGGCAGAAGCAGTACCTGCAAATGATAGCCCTTTAACGCGTGTAGCAAATTTTACAAAATACCCACTAGAATTTAAGTGTGCTTGTTTTACATCATATTGCATACTCATAATTAATCTCCTTAAGTTTAATTAAGGGGGCTAAGCGCCCCCAGAGTTTAATTATTTAGCTGTTGAAAGAACTGAGTTAGCAGCAGCCCAAGGCGCAGCTTGGTTACCGTTGCCACCCCATTGAGTAACATAGCCAGCTGGAATAACAACGCCTGTTGTTGAACCGTTAACTTTTTGTGTGCCGTAGCCTTTTAATACGTGAGCAACTGCACCGTAGTTCAATACTGAGCCTTTAATACCATTGTATTGAGCATCTGCTGGTTGATCAGCTAAAGTAAATGCACCACTAACTACTTCTGGAAGTACTAAAGCAGCTTCAGTTGCTGGACCACCATCTGCTGGTGAAAGAATAACTACGTTAGCGCCTGCTTCAATAATAACTTCACCTGCTACTACGTCTGTAGCTTTGATGTATGTTACTGGTTCTGCAAAGCCTGCTAATGAACGGACTGGGCCGCTAAAGGTTGTATAAGCCATTTGATTTTCTCCATATAGAGTTAAGTCTATTAGTCTTATATGCGTCTGCCGGGACAGTCTAATAAACCGGATATACCCGGATAGGAGAATAATACTACATTTTATATATAAAGCAAGTAAAAAAGGGGCCGAAGCCCCTTAATTTAAAGCAAAGAACTATTACTTATTCATTACGTACATAGTTACTTCAAAGCCAAATCTCATTTCAGTTGCTGCTGGTTTAGTCCATGTTTTCATAATAATCTCCTAAAGTTATATAAAGTTTTCACTCTACAACTGCATTATTTCAAATTGAATGAAAACAAACATCAAGAAAACCATGAATTACAGGTAAAAAAAGAGCCCACATTTTAAGTGAGCCCTTTTAGTAGTACGTAGCCAGTTGCTATTAAGCGCCTGGTGAACCCCACATACCGAGAGGATCTGACCAACCGAATGAATAACGCTCACGAGCTTTGTATCTAACATTGCCTGTGTCAAAATCGCCATCCATTGAAGTAGATAACGGAGTACGCACAAAGTGTTTCATGCCGTTAGGTACATCAGTTGTTAAGAAGTAAGCATCAGGATCTGTTAAGAAGTGGTTAATTGTGTAACCTTCTGGAATTGAACCATTATTCTTAATAGCATTGATGTCATTGTCAGCTGTAGAAACACGAAGTTCAGTTTCGAGCAAACGAGTTGCAACGAATTGATTACCTGGTGGAACTACTAACTTACGTGGTTGAGCAGCGATCAAAAGACCACGTTCATCAGTCCAAGCAGCGATTTGAATAACTGCATTTTCCAATGCTGTTTCGTTCAAGTCTGTAGGAGTTGATTGAGTGTTGCTGTTTGTGCCACCTGAAACAAGAGGATGAGCTGTGTTAAATAATGATACGCCGTCACCACCGTCATAAGAGCCGGAGTTATTGAAACCATTATTAAGAACTGAAGCAGCCTTAACTTGTTTTGTGTAAGCCATAGCGCGAGCTAAAGCCTTTGTGTAACGTGCTGATAATGTATCATACAAGTTATCTTCTACAGCTTCTTCTGTTAAAGAAAAGCCAAGAGCGATAGTTTGATGATTGTATCGAGCTGTCCAAGCTTCTTGAGCATTGTCATAAGCGATTGCAGTGCCTTCGTTTTTGACTGGTGCTGCTGAGAAACCTGAAAGTTTTGTTTCTTCTTCGAATGAACGTTCTGATGTTTCAGTTTCGTAAATTTCTTTAGATTCTTCACCGTAACGTTTGTATTCTAGACCAAATAGTGCATTTAGTCCTGGTAAGAGCTCCTTAAGGAGCTGTGCGCGTGAAATAGCCATGTTTTATTCTCCTTAAGTTGTAGTACCGGTTGTTGATAATTGTTGATGCCATGTTCCGTTGAACTTAACGACAACTTCTGAATAGTAACCAGTTGTTGGATCGATAGTTTCTGGAATAAGAGCAGTAACTCTAAATAGTGATGTAGCAGTACTGTTAGCAGAAGAACCATCAATAGATGAATTAATATTACCTGTTGCTGTATCTCCTGTACCTACTACTAATAAAACGTTTGTGTTTAAAACAGTGCCTGCTACTGGAGTAATCGTTTGATTATTACCTGTAACTGCTACTTTAAACTCTGCAGCTGGATCATTTACAACATAAGCAATAACGTTAGTTACGCCAGATGCTGGTGCATATTGAGCTTGCACTGTTTGACCTGTTGAGTTTGTGTATTGAACACCCATTACAACACCTACAGCGTAAGTACTAGCTGTGTGGGATGCTACTGGTGATACTGTACCGCCATTTACGAATGCAACCACTTGACCGTTATAAACTGCTTGACCACTTGTTACTGGGTACTGATTAGTAGCACCAGCATATGGCATGCCGTCAAAACGATTAATAGGTCTTAATCCGTATGGAGCGGTTACTGTTGGATATGACATAGTAATCTCCTTATATTTATATTATTTACCTTTACCAAAGGATGTCGTAGATTTTGACTCTGCGAACAGAGGCATACGAGCATCACTTTGTTTTAAGAAGCTGTTGTCAACTGCATCGGCTTGTTGTTTTGCTTGATTAGCATAATGAGCCTTACGTTGTGCAACAAACTCCTCTGGGATCTTGCAAAGTAATAATCCACCAATTTCAACGCCTTCTTTGAAGCGAGAGTTTTGGTCAACCATTAACTTCATTTCAGGGTGGTCCGCTAATTTAACGGGCTCCCATCCTTCACGCATTTTTGAAGAAACATTTAGATTATCAGCCTCGTTCATGACACTTGTACGAATCCATCTGTAAGCCCAACCAGGTACCTTTTTAAACTCAGGTAGTAATGATGCAGGTTTCCAGCTATCAGGTCTTTGAAATTCTTCTCTTGTTTGTAATTCACGATCTTGTCTGTTGTTATCCATTTGCGTTCTCCAATTTTAAAGTTTCTCTTGCATATTGCTCCGGTGTTAGACCAAATTTCTTGGCTAACGCTACTTGTGTCTTCGTCAGACGCACTTTTTTAGGCGCGGTGCTACGCGTTGCCGGGGCAACTACATTCGAAGGTTTTGTGCGCTGGGCGGGTGTTTCCTCGTCTAGCGTTGCATCCCCAAAGTATTCTGGGAATCGTTTCTGCATCGTACCATCGATACGACGATAATATTCGTCAGAGGTGGGATCTATGCCACTCCTAACTAATTTTTCATGTAAGCCTAATGCAAGGCTTGTCATTTCTTCATCAGATCCAAACCAATCATTTTTATCCTGCCAAGCAAGTGCTTTAGAATCAGGTTTAAATGCCTGTGTTTGAGGCTGTTGTTGTAATTGTGGTATATATACCTCATTTTTGTCCTCTTGTAAAGGTCTTTGATATTGGGATATATAACTATTAGCTTGAGACAACCTAAGTTGTGCATCATTCATGCGTTGTTGAGCATCAATAATTTTCTCAGTATCACCAGAATCATAAGCTTCACGATAGTCTCGCTTGGCTAAATGTAACTGTGAGTCTAAAGAATTTTTTAATGTCTCAATATAAGTTGCTTCGCCAGAACTTAAAGTTGACTTTAACTTTTTATTCTCATCCGCAATTTGTTGAGCAAATTTAATAGCTTCTTGTCTTTCTCGGTCAGCTGATTCTTTAGCACGTCTTTCGTCATGCCAAACTTTTTTAAGCTGCGCCATACGTTGTTTAACTCGTTCAGAGTAATCATCAAGCGTATCTTTTTCTAATTCTTCTACCACATCTTTTGGTAAAGGTTCACGACCTTTATCTTGTGGCGGAGTATCATCTTCTATCTCAAGATCAAAATCCTCTTGTTTAGCCTCAACCTTTTTTTCTGCTTTAGGTTCAGCTTCTTTGGGACTTAGATCAACTTCTGTTTCGTCACTTACTTTATTACCTGTCGTACCTGGTATATCCATATCATCTGGGTATTCATATACAATACCATCTTTTGTTTCGGTAGCCATTTAGCTCTCCTTATGCGCGAGTATAGCCGCGAGGATCTTGAACAACCCCCTCAACTGTATCGTCGTTAATAATGCGGAATTCTCTTCCGTGGATTTTAAATCTTGTACCTGCGTATGCACGTGTCAAAACAAAATCACCCTCTTTACACCATGGACCTGTAGGAAATCTAGTCTCATCTTTATAAGCTAGGTCACCTACTTTTACTACAAATAAAACTACAGTTGAATGTTCTTCTACAGTTCTAGTTGAATCTGCTTTTACAATACCACCTTTGTATGTTTCTGAAGCGTCAGGAATTGCACAAAGTATCTTGTATCCTTTAGGTTCAGGTAACTGTAAACCACGTTCTTCAATCGGTATGTCTTCTGCATCTACTGCATCTAACGATGGAATAACAATCGGTCGACCACTTGCGTCTAATAGATTTTTATTCATCGTGAGTATTTGCCCGTTATCACTCATCTTCAAATGTCTCCATTCTTTGTGCAAGGTCTTTAATCATACTTTCTGCGACGGATAGACCTCGTATATATCCTGCCATATTTTGGTACGAAGCAAAATCTTTTGCTGCTCCGTCTCCTAAATTATTTAAAACTGTTTTGCGCTGATCATCTATTCGAGACAATAATAGCTCTAGCGTTTGGTCCATTTAGTTACTCCTTAGGTTGTTGATTCCTTTGCTGTACTTTAACTTGTTCCATTTGAGCGTGGTGTTGTAGTTGAGCTTGTTCTCTGCGAAGTTCTTGTTCAGCATTATCTTTAACTGCTTGAATACCTATTTTGGTGCCTTCTACAAATTGTTTAATCTCTGAATCTTTTTCTGATTTAACTGATTGTGCACCTAAGGTAGCTCCAGCAATTCTTTCTTGTGACTCAACACGCATCTTCTCAATGCCAACTCTCATATGTTCAATCTCAATATCTGCTTGAGTTTTTTGTGCCTTAAGTTGTAAGTCTTGTGCTTTGAGAGCCAACTCTTGTTGTTGCATTTGAATGATTGGATCTTGTTGCTGTTGTTGAGCTTGTTGTTGTTGAACTTCTGCTTGATCTTTAGCTAATAATTTACCTGCTGCTTGAGCCATAAGTTTAGAAATTTCATATTCAACATCTTCTGGTAATACTTCATCTGGAGCTGGTAACGGTACACCTAATTGTTCTTCAAGTTGTTTTCTATACTCGAATGCAACGTGTTCATTAATATGTGCCATAGCTGCAGCTTGAATCGTTTGTGCCATCGGATTTTGTCCAACCATTTCCTGAATCTTAGGATCTTGCATAGCCGCCATATGTACTTGAATATGTGCTTGATGATCTTGGTAGATAAACGCTTTAACTGGTTTACCATTAATGATCGCCATATTTTCTGTCACAGGATCTTTTGCTGTGATTTGTTCTGTACTAGGAATAAGCTTGGCAATATTTTTAATGCCTAATACTTCAAGCATTTGTTTATTAAGTTCTGGTAAGTCATAGATCTGTGGATATTGTTGAGCCATTTGCATAACAGCTTGATACTGCACAACTTTTTGTGACATCGTTGCAGCATTTGGATCTGATACTGGAATCACATCAACATTATCATAGTCAGCTTGTTTAGCTCTTCTATCACCTACTTCAGGCTCGTATGAATATTCTTGTGGGGTGTAATCACGAATGATAACTTTAAGAAGTTTAAACTCTTGTTTCATTGCATAGTAAATACGCGCTTGTACAGCACTCATTACTTTCAATGTTCTTTCAAGAATAGCTAATGTAGTACCGACTGGAGCATTGGCAGACATATCTGAAACTTTTAATCCATCAGCATTAGCAAACGCACGACCTTCTTCGATGATTTGATTCATCAATTGGTTTAATACTTGTGAAGGCTCTTTGTATGGAAGCGGTAAGATGTTGTCACGCACTGCACCACTAGGTACATCTACATCACGCCATTCACCTGGAGCAATCGGTGTGTCATCGCCTTTAATACGTAGACCGCGTGATTTTAGTCCACCTGGAAGGTTTGATAGAGTACCTGCGTCAACAAGTTGACGTAAGATCATAGTACCTGATTTGGCGAAAGCACCTATCAAATGAATTAAACCAAAGCAATAGAAACCAAAGCCTGGTATGTAACCGTAATGAACGAAGTGTTGACGTTTTAATTTTAATTTGTCGTCTGGGTTCCAGTTACGACGTATGGCTAAAATAGTGCCTGTGCCTTTTTCAATTGTAACTACATAAGGTACACCAATACCATCTTCACTATCACCGTTTTCTAAATCTAAATTGACATGCATTTCGAGGATCTTATATCTGTCATCCTCTGTAGGATTAAATCCTAACTTCTCTGCAATTTTTTTCTCTGCTTCATCAATATCTAAGAACGGTTCACCTAAATCTACATCGCGATAAAATCCTGCTACTTGTAGTTTACGTAATTCATTCTTAGTTTTTCTCATGACGTGTGTCACACGTTCACATGTTTCTAAATTAGATGCGCCGTATGGAACAACAATATCTTCCGCAGGAACATACATAGAAACTTGGCGTTCTAAGTTTGGATCATAGTAAACTTTTTTAAATGCGTTACCAGCTAAACCTAGTCCCCATAACATGCGTTCATGTTCAGGTCTATACTCAGGCATTTTATCCATGAGCTGATAGTTCATGTCTTCTTGAACGCGTTCTGCAGCGTGTTCTTTTTCCGGTGTGATCTTACCAACGATTTGTGTTTTTACTGGGCCCGATGCTGGAAATGTCTCCATCATAGTTTCAGCTTGGAATTTAACAAGCGCTTCTGTCATCAAGGGGTGGTACACATTGCATGCCCCAGGCCATGGTTCTGTACGGTCTTCTACTTTAAGACCTAGTAACTCTAAGCCATCTACGTAAGTAGTTAGCCAATCTTTGCGAGACGAAATATCGGCATCGTATTCACCAATAAGATCACCTGATAATTCTGTAAGTTGTCCTTCATCTAAATCGTCAGCTAAGTTAGCATTGAATTCATCGCCAGCAACGTCTTTACCTGGAATGATTGTAACTTCCATACTACCGTCATCAAGTGTGACTGATTCTGGATTCTCGATATCAATTTCTAATGAAGGTTGTGCCGCTGCTAATTCTTCTAGGCCTTGAGGTGCTTGTGCTAAACTTTTATCTATGTCTGCCATAATTAATCCTTATAATGCATATAATTTTTTACTGTTGCTTCTGAATCCATAAACTTCATCGGGTTCATCACTTGGTAATCTAATAAATCCGCCTTGTCTAAATCTCATTAATGCAAGTGTTGTACTATCTACAAGGTCGTCATTAGCACCACTTGGGAAATCATTACACTCTTCTATAACCTCATGTGCCCATCGTCTATCTGGAGCCCACACTATACCACTTCTAAATAGATCTGACACGGCATTTACTCGACTGATTTTATCTTGACCTTTACCAGGTGTAAATTCACCGACAGGAATACCCATCCGTCTAAACTCTTGATAGAGTGCAGCGCCGTTAGATTTCTTTTCAACTAAAAACGCATCAGGTTCCCATTCCTTATACTCTTGTATACAAAGCTCTTTAAGCTCAGGAAACTCTAGTCGTTGTTTAATACTATTTAATAGTATTATATTATAATTATTGGTTTCTTCGTTAAAAAAGACACCCCAAGTTGTTAATGCATTATAGTCTGCCCTGTTTGTCGCTTCCTGTGCGGCATCCAGTGACATAATGGTGAATTCACATTGAGGCGGATCTTCACCTTCCCATATCTTCCACCACTCTCTTTTAATTAGCGCACCTTCTTCTGATACCGGGTTTTGTAAATACTGAGCATTCCAGTACCGAACATCTAGCGCTGCCTTCTTTGCTAAGAGTTCTTTGAGTGGCCAGAATTCAGGCCAGAGTGATTCTTCTTCACCTTGTTTATTCTCAATAATAGCCGGGAACTCTACTACTTCCCACTCGTCTACACCTTCTTGCTTCACCATCTGGTTCACAATCTCACCAGTCAAGTCTAACTTAGACCACCGAGTCATTACTACAATAATCGCGCCACCCGGCATAAGACGTTGAAGAGGGCCAGACTGAAACCACTCCCAAGCAGGCTTAAATACATCAGCTCGTCCAAGCTTAGCATCCTGTTCAGAGTGTGGGTCATCAATGATAAACAAATCAGCCCCGCGACCAGCGAGGGCACCACCCACACCAATTGCAAAATATTCTCCATTAAAGTTTGTCCCCCATCGTGATGCCGATTTACTGTCAGCTTGTAGTTCTACCTGTGGAAAAATATCTTTGTATGCATCAGCACCCACCAAGTTTCTAACGCGACGACCAAAGTTAACAGCAAGATCAGCGGTATGAGACGCCATAATAACTTTCTTATGAGGATACTTTCCAAGAAACCAAGCAGGCGCAAGATATGAGATAAGCTCAGACTTCCCATGTCGTGGCGCAATATTAACAATAACTCTTCTCTTGATTCCATTGGCAATGTCTTCAAATATTTGCGCAAGTTTTCTATGGTGCTCTCCTATAATGTAACCTGGGTATACATGTTGTATAAAATCTAAAAAATTATCTTTACCCGATTTTTCGACAACCTTGCTCTTATAAGTTTTAAGAAGTTTTTGAAGTTTAACTTTGTCCGCTGGGTCTGCTACTTGGAATAGGGACTCTAGTTCCTCAATATTCTCACTTGTCAGTTTTGGTTTCGGTGTCGTCTCTGTCATCTTCTACAATTTCTGCGTCTATCGTTTCTGATTTAGGCTTTAATAATGCTTTCGCTTTTAATTCTTTCAACATGGATAGTAACTCAGTTTCAACTTCTTCCATTGTCTCCATTTTGTGGATGACTTCTGTCTTCTTCTTAAATGCATCTATGCCATCGACCTCACCAATAGATCTTAATGCTGTAATTTGTTCTTTTATATTACTATCTTGGTGATGCACAATTTCGACCAACTTATTTACTACGAATAACTTCAAATCTGCTAGGTCTTTTACGATCATGTGGTTGTAAGTTCCTACTAACCCACCTAAGTAAGCCACAGTTTCGTTAGCATATATACCGTATTCTTGTTTTAGGCCTGGGTTTTCTACCATTTTGCGTGCTAAATCTTCAGCTTCTTTAATATTTTTTGCATTTGGCACAATTTCTTCACCCATAATGTCACTTACTTCTTTAATAGTTTGCGCCCTGAGCATAACTTCGTCTTCCGACGTCATACTTGGTAGGGCATCCCTAGCATTCTTGGGTATAGGTATATTTTCTTCGATAAAAGGCACAATAACCACGTCGTTATTGGGTTTATCTTGTTGATTTTGTTGAGTATTCGGGTCTGTCATGTGTCGCTGATTACACCTTGTGAAATTATTTGCAGCTTTATTGCCGATTGTAACATAGTTTATATTAAAAAGAGGTAAAATACTCTTATGAAAGACTTAATTCTAATTACTATTGCAGGGATTTTGCTTTGGTGGATTCATACCGCTGAGGCTGAACTTGTTTTTACTGGTAATACTGCTTGGTATTTCTTTCAGGTTTTTTCATTTTGACAGTTTTAAAGCCACAATACCTAGCTATTTTGTACACGGCGTTTGCTAAGCTGCCTCCATTCGATAAATTTAAACTCCCTCCCGCAAGTAAACTTAAATTCCGTGTTATTAAAAGTATAGATATATACGGTTGTTTTGACGAAGTTGACATGGCTATCGAAATAAGCTCCGAAGTATGTGGTCACTTCTATACTATTCAATCAACTTTGCTTCACGAGATGGCACATCTTGCCCTCTATGTTTCTAAAGACCCGGCCTGGGATAAACATGGTAGATCTTTTAAGGCTTTGTCTAATACCTACTGCGAGCTTTATAACCTCGATCCAAAAGCAATCTAGGGCGGTCAAGCCAACATCAGAGGACATAGTAAGCTAAGTATTTTTTGGCTTTCTACTTAGTATGCACTAACTATTAAATCTGCGCCCTCCTTTTGTTTTCATTCGTTTTACCTTTTCCTTTCTTTTGAATGAAACTTTACTAACTAAACTTTCAACTTTTTTTGCAAAATATTTTTTTGTTTACCCTTTTTATTTGGTATGGGGGTATTTCACTTTTTATTACATCGTTCGTGTAAGTCTAAGTGTAGAAGATAAAAAATAATTCCTTTTAAAATTTTTGGGGGGTGGGGGGTGGGTAGGGGTCCGAGGTGGGGGCCTTTTATCTATTTGCTTATAATTGTAAAATATTAGTTGACATTTATTTTAATTAATGTATCCTTGAATCGTAGTATTTAATTAATAACTAGGGAGTTTAATTATGTATCAGACAATCAACGATTATGATTTTAGAAAAGCATTTAAAGATATGGGAAGAGGTGAGCAGTTTAGCTATGAGGGCTTAGAGATTCTATTCAATGCCCTTGAACAGTACGAGGTTGACGCGGGTGAAGATATGGAACTTGATGTTATCGCCCTATGCTGTGGCTTTAGTGAGCTATCAGAAAAAGAAGTCAGAGATACTTACGGCGATATGGTCGGAGATAGCGAGGAGGTCGAGGACTTTTTACAAGATAACACTTGGTTGCTAGGTTCTCATGAGGTTGACGGCGTTAACCATTTTATATTTCAGCAATTCTAAGGGGGTCACCATGTTTACAGAAAACAGAACCACGTTAATCAATATCTATTTAGACTGGCGTAATAATTACTTAACCTATGAAAAGTATGCCGAGCATCACGGGTTAACTATCATGGAGGCCGTTAAACTAATTAGACTAGGCCAAGAAGCATTCACACACAATCACCCCGAGGCATAACCATGCATTACTTAATATTCAAGGCCACATATCAGCTCATGCGGTTTAACCAAGTTAAACAAAGTGAACGCTGTCAGCAAGGTCAACCCGCGTGATAACTGAGTTAAACCTAGTTAACTCAGTGAGACTAAGCCCTATTCAAAGTAGGGCTTTTTCTTTTTTAGTAGTTGACTGTTTTACTCAAGTATTTAATTTAGGGGGGATCGTACGAGACGGGGGAGGGAACAGGTATCAAAGCCAATTGCTCACGGGGAATTCCCTAGTCATGACCAAGTTTAACCTCGGAAAAGCCATGTTCCACTTTGTTCCTACTTTGTTCCACTCTGTGTTCCTACTTTTTTTAGGTAAGTCTTTGATTTACAAGGTTTGTTCCCATGTTCCTACTCGGTTAACATAGGGGACGGAGGGTAAAACTTGGAAAGACTTGGTGACAAAGAAGGCTCTTTGCGCAGTGAAAAGCAAAACCCCTATCACTATCGTCGAAGAGCAAGAACATGGAACATTGCACAAAAAATAAGCATTATAATAATAATAATAAAAATATTTATTTATATATAACAAGGACTTACCATTTTCATTTCCTCTCTATTTCCATGTTCCATGTAGCTATTCGTAAAGTTAACAAAGTAGAACATTGAGAACATGTTTATAATCAAGCACTTACGAGGGACTCAAAACCAAGTAAAACTAGGTAAGTCATTGTTTTAAAAGGTAAACATAGTTTTGGCAGAGATAACCTAGTAAAAGAGTCAAGTATATAGGCAGTAAAACCCTAGTAGATCACTCAAGTATTAAACAAGCCGACCTACAAAACCCCTATAAATATAATTAGTAAATACTACTTGACATATAGTATAGGATAGGTATGATTAGTGACAGGCAGTATATTTTATTAACTAGGAGGCAATATGGAAAAGCAGAGAAAAATGTTAAGACCTTATAAATGGTCATCGTGGGATTGTGAGATATGGGAAAAAGACGGAAAGCGAGTCTTTGCATTCGGTGAACAGAAGTGGGCAGATATTCAGATAATAGGGGACTATACCCTCGTTCCCCTTCAACAACATGAAGACTTTAAATGGGTAGATATCGCTAGTTTTTCTATGAACCCTAAAGAAGACGAGGACTTGTTGTATGTAATTGTAGGGGATAGTTGCACCTATGACGCATCAGATGTAAACGAGAGCATAGATTTTAGAGATCATAAAGATTTGGAAACCGAGTATGACGAAGAAGCTAAAAAGTTTGAAGAAGAGGAAGGGTATTACCCAAACCCTCACGAAGTATTAGAAACACTCGGATATGAAAGTGTCACAGGGTATCACATCATCAAACTTCAACAACGCAAACTAGGGGAATAACATGGTTAAGGTCTTTTTAGCAAGTGGATACAATTCTTATACTAATAAACAATTAACAAAGGCATTTTTAACACCGAGTGATGCCGAGCAATTTTTAGGAGGGCTTACTGACCCAAAGTTTAAATCAGTCATGGCAAGTAGCTATATAGCTTTAATTAACGACTTATTAAAAGGGAAAATACTATGATAGTAGATATCAAACGCAACGAGGGTGAAATTAACACCGAGTATATGTCAATCGATCTAGGTTTAGTTGATGACGAAGACATAGCAGAGGAAGCACGAGAAAGGGACTATGTTGTCATGGAAAGGCTACCTTTTACCACGCTATACGAGAAACACCGACGAGGTGAGAACATAGACATTCAGTTAAGAGAGTTATTCATGGAGTCAATAGGGAGGATAGTATGACTATCAACATCGAAGACGAAGTAATGCAAGCAAAGGCAGAAGTATTCGTAGAGAACAACGGACTACAAGCAGACCTATCGGACATCAGTGAGGATATGTATGAGGAAATACTAAAGATGTTTGAAGATAAGTTGATGGAGTTTGGTATAGAAAGAAAAGGGTATTTTGATAATTGGAAGTTAACTTGTGATGTATCTTTTAAGGAGGAAACACTATGAAAACATTTAAAGTCAGCATACCAAGAAGAGTTTCGTTTACCGAGTGCGAAGTGTTCTATGTAGAAGCCGAGTCCGAGGACGAAGCGATTAACCAAGTCCACGAATCAAACGAGATAGGTGAGTTTGAGAACCAAGAAGACTACGAAACCATGGAAATTTATGGAACAGAGGCAGAAGAAGTTAAACCATTGGAGGCACAAGCATGAACCTATTTAACGAAATAGAACGAGTCACAAACGAGATATACAGAAGCAAACTAGGTAAGAGCGATATGACCCATGATGAAATCAAAGTAGAGGCATTAAAGCGAGGTTATACATTTTCAGACGAGGATTGCATCGAACTCATCAAAGGTTCATATATAGGTGAAAAGGTAGAAGACGCAGTTGACGATTATTTAAGAGCATACGAGGCATAACATGAAACTCATTGACGGCACAGAAGTAATAGACAATTCACCAAATGAAAAAGCAGGGGAGTTGGCAGAGGCAATCTATGATGATGTAGTATTTTTGTTGGACTTGGAAGGCAAATGTATTACAGAGGACGAAGACGGAAACTCATGCAACACAGAGTTAGGACAAGACTTATTCAATGGTATCTATGAACAATGTATGAATTACTTTGAAAGGGAGGGAACATGAAAAAGAAATATCTAGTGACGGCAACAGAAACAATATTCTATGAAAAGATAGTAGAGGCAGAGAACGAGGACGAGGCATACAACACCTTTGTTGAAACGGCTAATGAGGAAGATGTAATTGACTCGGCTAATTTTGAGGTAGATGACATAGACGAGGTGATTGATGATGAGTAGAGCCAACGAGATATATAAGAATGTCTTAAACGCAATGCAAGACGCCGATGAGATTGAGGGAGTAGAAGACCCACAAGAATATCTTAAACTCATGGACGACATAAGACACGAGGCAACAAAACGATTTAATAATTGTGCTGACAACATGGAGGTAAATGTATGAGTGATATAAAAAGAATAACATCATGGAAGTTAGTTATGGATATCGAATGGGAAGATGGTAAAAAAGAAGAGATAAATTTCCCCGAACACCTAGCACAATATGTAGATGACTACTTAACAGAACTTGAGGAAGAAAGACACCAAGAAGAAAAGTGGGAAAAAGAATTAGAAGTAAGAAAAGAATTAAATCTAAACTAGGAGGACAAGATGAGTAAATGGTATGGAATAAGCAACGAGGGCGATATGTATTGTGTAGGTAAGTGCAAAGACTTACAAGAGGCTAACGAGGTTGCCGATGATATGGGGATAGACATTGTATCCTTGATTGATGGGGAAAAAGCAGAATCATGGGCAAAGTTTATCTTAAAAACTTTATACGAGGAGGACGACGATGAGTGATGACTTTGAAAAAGATGTTTATTACTGTGTTTATTGCTACGCAGAACAGAATGACAAGTTAAGTTGTTGCCATGAGAACCATTTCTTAACAGGGCAAGACCTCATGGATAGAGAAAAAGAACTAGACGAAATTGATAGACAAATGGTAAGGGGTTCAGGTAAAGTATATGACCCACCTATGAGTGACACAGAGCAATACTTATTAAACAAAGAAAGAGAAGAGGAACACAAGAGTTATGACTACTAAAAAAGAAAAGCAATACATAGTAGAGCAAGTAGTAGTGACAGGGTATGTGGTGCATGGTAATGGTAGGAAGACGCCATTTTCATTTAACAAGAACGATTTAAAACCTAATGATTTACTAGGTATTTTTGATGGTATAAGGAGGATTTTTCAATGAGTATTGATATGAGAGTACCAAGTATTAACGAGATGAGAACTTGTATAGATGAGTATTTAAAGAGTAGATATCCGAAGTCACACTTTGACAACGAAGTGTTCGATGATGAAACGATTCAAGATATGTTTACTGAAATTAATAGTAAGTATTGGGGGGCATGATGACACAACATCAAGTCAACGAAGAAAAGAAACGCAAGTTTGAAGAGGATATTATCGAGGTAGCAGTGGCCGAGTATTACGCATATGCTGACGAACACAAAAGAGAACGAAAAGAAAAAGATGCAAAGATGTTCTACGATGCTATGCGACTCGGTGTAATAAGAGGTATTAACTTTGCAACAAATCAGTATATGCAATCATTAAAAAACTTTGAGGAGAAGAAGAATGAAAACAAAACCGATATTTAAAACACCGCCATCAGCAAGTTATAGAAACTATGAAAGGGAAATATATATGAGTGAATATGTGACGATACCAAAATCTAGATACAGACGATTGATTGTAAGTGAGATAGTAGGTTGGGGTATCAGTGTATTTCTTTTGCTTATTACTTTGTTGAGATGAGGTAAATCATGGCTATCATTAACAATGACAGAGAAGCACTAACCCACGCACTGATCTTGGCGATCACTGCCCCTACAGACGAGGCACATAACAAAGTAGTACTAATTGCACAAGAGATATCAGAGCGACTTAGTGATGACGAAATAGAACAATGTAAGACAGAAGCAATCGCGTGGATCGATGCACAAGAAATGAAAAAGCGTGACGAAGAAGAACAAACAATTCATTAGGAGAAAAGCATGGCCAAGTTTAGCGTAGTAGTAGAAGTATCCATGGACGATACATATTTAAACCAAGTAGAGACATGGGGCGTAGAACCAAGTGACCATGTAGCTACCATATTATCCGAGACCGCACGCGAGAAGGGTCTAGTTGTCAAGGCATCGGTACTAGAGTCTGACCACACACTCTATGAACGTCTCGTTAAATATAGAGATCACTTAATCCAAGCAGACGCATACAATGATTTAGAAAATGAGATCATCGCTCGTGCCTGCGTAGGTGGAGTATGTGAGGATTAATATGGATAGAACATTAGAAGACGTAATACAAGAGCAATCACTGTTCGAAGACAGCGCGTTAGAAGACGCAAGTGCATACGCACGTTTGATAAACAAAGGATCAGAACGATTTAAACTAAAGGAGAAACAAGATGGAACAGATAAGCGTGATTGAACATACTAATGCAGAACTAAGAGAACATTGGGGAAACCTTGCAAGTAATTTCTTGGTAGGTAAAACCATACGACGTGTCAGATATTTAAACGATAGAGAAACAGAAGACATCGGTTGGATTAAGTCAGGTCTTGTCATTGAGTTTACTGATGGCCATTGGATCATTGCGATGTCTGATGACGAGGGTAATGAAGCGGGTAGCGTATGGACATCAAGCCAATCTGAAATCAACGTGATACCTACAATCTAGGAGAAACAAATGGCTAAGCCTTACATAAAAGTAGTGAGCATTAAAGATACAAACGAAGGCGATTGCAAATTAACATTAGACATGAACCAAGCGGGTAGAGAAGTTATATTGCAAGCGGGTATTCAAAAAGCATTATCAGATTATATGGTAGCAAACACAAAGAAATTATCTTTTTGGAATAAATTACAAATCTGTTGGGGTATATTGAAATGACACCGGAAGGTAAAGTAAAGAAGCATGTCAAGAAAATATTAGATGATCTAGGTGCATACCACTTTTCCCCTATGACTGCGGGATTTGGTAGGAGTGGTGTGCCTGACATCATCGCGTGTTACAAAGGACGCTTCATTGGCATCGAATGTAAGGCCGGAAACAATGAACCTACGTTGTTGCAAAAACACAACATCAAGCAGATCATTGCCCAGAAAGGCTTGGCAATCGTGGTAAATGAGGGTAATATACAGGAACTATTAGCTATGCTAAAGGAGTTAGAATGACTAGAATGAAGAAAATTCTTAATAGTTATACAGGAAGTAAAACAGTTTTAAACGAGGGCGCGGGTAATCCTATATCTATCGTAGACGTTTTAAAACAAAGAGAAGCAACACATGGGGCATTTGCACCTAAAGCAACAACCATTCAAGTATTAAAGAATATCATGCGTGGCACTGAAAGGTGGAGGGATTTATCTTTTGCCCAACAAGAATCGCTTGATATGATCATGACCAAAGTTGGTCGTATCTTACACGGTAACCCAAATGAGCCTGATCATTGGCTAGATATTATTGGGTACACCAAACTTATTTCTGACGATATCGAAGAACAATCCAAAAGAAAGAACTGATACCTGTTCTTAAAGAAAAGGAGTACATATGCTAGATCAAGCATTGTTATGCCTCGCCACAACCATTTACATGGAGTCGGCGCATGAACCACGTGAAGCTCAAATCGCAGTAGGTTACGTTTTGATGCGTAGAGCTGAGTTTGAACACAAGAACGTATGTTATGAAATGAAACGTCCAGCACAGTTTAGTTGGTATGGTTTAACCAAGCCACCTTCGGTGATCCGACAAGAATATAAAAACATAGCATACAGAGTATTACATAGATTAGAAGTAGATTATAGTTACGGAGCAACACATTTTCATGATACCACTATACGAAAACCAAAGTCGTGGTACAATTTAAAACCAGTAGTTAAGTGGTCACACTTAATATTTTATAAGCAGGGGGAAGGTAAATATGCAAGAAACCCTTAAACAACCATACGCATGGTCGATAGAAGAATTTAATAATGACGGTGACTTAGTATGGTCATCGATCTCACAATTTAGGCCGACAGAGTTATCTTGGATTCGCGATTTGCCAACCAAGAAACATAACATCGTTCTAACCCCTCTCTACAAAGATGAATCGAAAGCAGAGAAGATTACAGGCGTTAAGAGTTATAAAGAATCAACACAAAAAATGATGGAGGCATACAATGGACTCTAATAAATATGAAGGCACAGGGTTTGCAGTCGTAGGATTTATTATTGGATGTTGTTTAACATGGGCAGTGATGCAATACGCACACACTCAAAAGAAATACAGCATGAATCTCAAATGCGTGGAAGGGGAACTCTACGAAGAGATTAGACCTAACTTCTATGTTAAGTCACACCTAGAATGTTTTGAACAAAGAAGTTTTTAAAGGATATGTATGAAATATAAAGTAATAGATAATTTTTTACCGAAGAAGGATTTTGAATCCATCAGAGACATGTTAATGCACAATAAAGATTTTCCATGGTTTTATCACCCTGATGTTACTTATCTAAATGTAGAGTTAGAAAAAGTATTCTATTTTTGTCACATATTTTATAAAAACAACGCCCCTAATAGCGCATTTTTATCGGTATTAGATCCATTAATTTCAAAATTAGATATAAAGGCTTTGATAAAAATAAAAAGCAACTTATATCCAAACATAGGACATCATATACAAGATATTGAGCACACGGATTATCCTTACGAACATAAAGGTGCCATATATTATATTAATACAAATAACGGACCTACCACTCTTGATGACGGTACAGAGATAGAGTCGGTAGAAAATAGAATATTATTATTTGAATCACATAAAATGCATAATTCTTATTATTGCACAGACAAAAAAACAAGAGTAAATATAAACATAAACTACTTTTAAGGAGATAGGTGATGGACGTAATCGGATGGTTAACTGCTATATGGGTCGCGTGTTGGGTAGCAACATATGCACCTGATTTTAATAAAGAACAACCTAAAGAACAAACGCAACAAGTAGAAAAGAAATGATTGTATTCGGCGCTAAAAGAGTAGGTGGTAAGTTATTATTAAGACGGTGGTTTAAAATGAGAGGCTCTGATAAACGAAAACGATTCGATAATGAAATGACAAAGTTTAGAAAAATGTGGTGGCATTTTAAAACAAGGTGGGACGCATGATTCCTTTTAGTTACGCAGTAGTAGATAGTGATGGCGAAGTTATACGCCAATATCGTTGGTCTGTTCGCGAAGCTAAGTGGCACAAAGATCAAGGTAAGAACGTAGTCAAACTAGATAAACCAATTGAAGTTAAGGAAGACTTGATGGCATTAGTAGGTGAGTGTTTATTTTAATGTATACCAAGTTAGACGATGCGAGACAGGCCAAAAAGATAAATGCATACATCAAAGCCAATCCGAATGCAACAAGAAAACTTATTATACAGGGTTGCATAACAAACCCCCATAGACTAAAGTATTTAGAGTTACAGGGGCTTATAACCTTACCGCCACCTACCCCACGTGGCGAGAGAAATAAAGAGTATTACCATGGACGATGACATAGACCGCGCCAATGACTGTATGCAACACGCGACAGACGTGGCAATCCACAATGCGTCAGCCGAAGCCCATAAGATTGTAAATAGTACTGGACAATGTATATGGTGTGGTGATAAAGTTAAAGATCAAAAGCGTTGGTGCTCAATAGAGTGTAGAGATGAATACCAAAGATACAAGAAGTAAAATTAAACATAATAGGAGGAAAGTTATGGTAACAGCAGACTATGAAGTGTTTAACCATGAACAGCTAAAAGTATTTCGCAAGAACGCTAGAAAAGGAATTCACTTTTTTAGACCCGATACAGTAAGTAAACCTACACCTCGTTCAGCACGAGAAGCATGGGGCGGGATATATCAAAGCGAAGACCAAATAGAAAAAGATGAGAAGCTGACCAACAGAATTATGCTTGGATTATTCTTCGTGTTCGTGGTAGTGTTGTCGATACTATAAAGTTACTGGGCGAACGCACTTTTTATATATGTTAAAGTTCTTAGACGGTATTTTTGCTATTATAAACCGCAAGTAGCCCACCAATTATATGACCACATTAATGACATTTAATAATATTGGGTATTTAACATCTCAATTTACTGACGAAGAATTAAAACCTGTTCGAGATGAAGCTGATGAGATTATGTCTAATTTTAGTAAAGCAAAACCTCATAATAAATACTTAGTAGGAAATATAGAAAAAGAATATTTATTAGAAAAATCTGTAGACCACGTGCATAATTTAATAGCGCCGTTAATTACTCAATACGATTCTTATTTTAATTATACAAACAGTTTTGAAATGCTATCTAAGGATGTACCTATCGGACTAGATAAAGTGTGGATAAACTTTCAAAAAAAGTATGAGTTTAATCCGATGCATTCACATACAGGGATATATAGTTTTGTCATTTGGTTAGAAATTCCATACTCCATGGAAGATGAAATGGCTAGAGAAGCTGTTATTAATGCCGTTAGCCCAGTCCCCGGACATTTTGCATTTACATATATTAATTCTATGGGAAAAATAATAGGTGAACAAATACCCGCGGATAAAACCTATAGAAATAAAGTATTAGTATTTCCTGCCGCAATGAATCATACAGTTTATCCATTTTATACCTCAGACAAATACAGAATATCAGTTTCAGGAAATTACCACTTTAAATGCAATTAATTACACTAGATTTTGAGACCTACTACGATGTAGGTTTTTCTCTTTCAGGTTTAACCACGGAAGAATATATTAGAGATCCAAGATTCCAAGTCATCGGCGTAGGTATTAAGATTGATGATGGGGAGTCACGATGGATTACAGGAACTCACAATGCAATCAAACAAGAACTTGATCAAATCAATTGGAAAGAGTCTGTCCTCTTATGCCACAACACGCAGTTCGACGGAGGTATTCTTTCATTCATTTTTAATATCATTCCTGCTATCTATTTGGATACGCTATCTATGGCACGAGCTGTGCATGGCGTGGACGTGGGCGGAAGTCTCGCTTTTCTTGTGGAGAAATACAATCTAGGCCGTAAGGGTACAGAAGTTATTGATGCCAAGGGTAAACGACTAGAAAACTTTTCTATCCAAGACCTTTCCCAGTATGGCGAATACTGTAAGAACGACGTAGAACTTACGTATAAGCTATTTCAAATCTTAGCCCCTGAGTTTCCAGAGAATGAAATTAAGTTAATTGATTTAACATTACGCATGTATACAGAGCCAGTCCTAGAAGTCGACGACGCCTTATTACAAGCTAGGTTAGAAGAAGTACAGGCAGAAAAGTCAGAACTATTAAAAGGCCTGATGACAAGATTAGAATGTGATACAGAAGAATGTGTGAGAGGCAAGCTCGCTAGTAATAAACAGTTTGCCGAGATCCTTCAAGAACTAGGTGTTACTGTGCCACTTAAGGTAAGTCCTGCGACAGGCAAGGATACGTTTGCTTTAGCTAAAGGGGACCAAGGCTTTTTAGATTTATGTGAACACGAAGATCCCTATATTCAAGAACTTTGCCGAGTTAGGTTGGGTACTAAATCAACTATAGAAGAATCCCGTATTGAAAGATTCTTAGGTATTGGTGCTCGTAACAAAGGCAAACTACCTATCCCATTGAAATACTATGGCGCTCATACAGGGCGATGGGCAGGATCAGATAAAGTTAACTTCCAAAACTTACCTGCACGAGACAAGAAAAAGAAAGCATTAAAGAATGCAATCGTAGCCCCTGAAGGACATCAAGTCATTAACTGTGACTCCTCTCAGATCGAGGCTAGAGTCTTAGTTTGGTTAGCTGGGCAGAACGATATTGTTAAATGGTATGAAGAAGGCCGAGATGTTTATAGTGAGTTTGCTTCTAAAGTTTACAACAAACAAATTACAAAAGAGAATAAGACTGAACGTGCAGTAGGTAAGACTTGTATTCTAGGCCTAGGCTACGGTACAGGGGCAGCCAAATTACAACAGACATTAAAGATATCAGCCGGTGTTGTTATGGATGAGCAAGAATGTAAGCGCCTTGTAGGGGTTTATCGGGAAGTTAATAACAAGGTGATTGACTTATGGAAAACTTGCGATGAAGCATTGCAGACTATGGCTGCGTGGCCTAAAGATAAAAAGCCTTATTATTTGGATGCACATAATGCTTTACTCGTAACACCAAAAGGCATAAGATTACCAAACGGATTGTACATATACTATCCTGGCCTTACATGGGATGTATCAGAAGCTAAGTCTAAATTTGTATATAAGTCAAGACGGGGCATGATATCAATTTGGGGTGGATCTGTAGTTGAGAATGTGGTACAAGCGCTAGCTCGTATTATTGTAGGAGAACAGATGATAGAAATTAATAAGAAGTATCGACCTGTGCTTACTGTTCACGATGCGGTAGTCAATGTTGTTCCTGAGACAGAAGTGGAAGAAGCCCTCTCCTTCATAACGTCCACTATGTCTACACCTCCTAGTTGGGCAACAGGGCTACCCGTAGCGTGCGAAGCTAATCATGGAGCGAGTTATGGAGAGTGCTAGTAAAAAGGAAAAAATAAAAGGGTATAAGAAAAAATGGCGTATAAATAATCCTGAAAAAATAAAAGCGTATAGAGAAAAGTATAATGAAAAGTATAAAGAAATAATATCAGCAAAAAACAAAGTGCTTTATCAAAATAATAGAGAAGAACTTTGCCGGAAAAATAAAGAATGGTATGACGAAAATAAAGAAAAAATATTAGCTAGAAGGAAAAAACAATACAAAGAAAATAAAGAAAAAATATTAGCCAGAAGCAAAGAGCAGTATATAAAACATAAAGATAAAAAATTAGCGCGTGATAAAGAATATAGAAAAGAAAATAAAGAAAAATTTAGGGCTCGTTGGGGTAAACGTAGGGCAGATAAATGTAATCGAACACCTAAATGGTTATCTAAAGATGATCTATGGATACTAGAAAATGCATACGAGTTAGCTCATATTAGGAGTAATATGTTTGGATTTGATTGGCATGTAGATCATATTATCCCATTAAGAGGTACAATTATTTCAGGATTACATGTACCTAATAATATACAAGTAGTTCCTGCAAATTGGAATCTACGGAAAAGTAATGTAGTAATAGAAAGGTTCTTTGGATAATTATGGAGCACCCTAGTAAAAAGCTATATAGAGAAAAGAATAAAGACAAAATCTATGCAAGAGTTAAAGCATGGAGGCTAAAGTACCCTCATAGAGTATTGATGAATGGCGCTAGACAAAGAGCAATTAAACGGGGGTTAGAATTTAATATAGAAGCTATAGATGTTGAGATCCCTACTACGTGTCCTATATTAGATATAGAGATTATTAGACATAAGTGCGTAGATGTACGATCAGGACCACATAATAATTCTCCTTCCATAGATAGGATAGACAATACTAAAGGGTACACAAAAGGAAATATTCAAGTTATTAGTCATCAAGCTAATACAATGAAAGGTAATGCATCACCAGAAGAACTTATTAAATTTGCAAATTGGATATTAAAAACATACGGAGGTATATATGAAAAAGACAGCAAGAAATGAATCAACAGGGGATTGGTTGCATAGTAAACCAAACAATGAAATGTTTGAAAAAAACTTTGATTTGATTTTCCGTAAAAAGAAACCCGAAGAAACTGAATATGAATTAAATAAATCAACTGGCGAAGTTCAAAAGAAAGAAGACTAATGGCTGACTTTACATGGTCTTTCTCGTCGCTTAAACAATATCAAAATTGTCCTAAGCAATATTATGAAATTAAAGTTGTACAGAATTATGAAATCATTCCTTCGGAGCAAATGAAATATGGAACAGAAGTTCATAAAGCTTTGGAAGACTACGTTAAAGATGGTAAAGAACTTGCAACCAATTACCTTAGATTTAAAGCTGCAGCTGATAGCCTTATTGCAATCCCTGGCACAAAGTATGCAGAGTATGAAATGGCGCTATACGAAGATAAAACCGTATGTGATTTTGGAGATCCAAAGCGTTGGGTACGCGGTATTGTTGACTTGCTTATTGTGGATGGAGACTATGCTTTTATTGTCGATTATAAAACTGGTAGTAATAAGTATCCCGATCCTAAACAATTAAGACTGATGTCTCTTATGACATTTGCCCACTTCCCACAAGTAAATAAAATTAAAGCAGGTTTATTATTTGTGATGCACAATTCATTTATTACAGAAGAATATGATAGAAAAGATATTGACAAATCTTGGGAAAAGTTTAAGGGTCCACTAGAAAGATTAAATAATTCATACGAAACAAACAGTTGGCCGCCTAACTATACGCCTTTATGCAGGTTCTGCCCTGTTAAGTCTTGTGACTTTAACCAAGGATGATATAATAGCGCTATGCCTTTCGTTAATAAACCAAGACCTATCTATAAAGACTCCCCGTTAGAACATAAAAAACGGATGGAGCGTCAACGTGCACGTCGTGCAATCGATAAGAAATATTTTGATAGTCCTAAAGACAAAGACCATACAGCAGAAATTAGAGAAGGTAAAGATGTATCCCACAAAAAAGCTCTTGACAAGGGTGGTTCAAACAAGGATGGATATTTCGTCCAAGATGCTAAAAAGAACCGATCATTTAAAAGAGATTCCAAACACAATTTAGTGTCCGAAGCAAGTAAAAGAGAACGCAAGAAAAAGTAATGCAAATTAAAAGAGAAGATTGGTGGGCCACGCCTATTTGGTTTTTTGATTTTCCTGAAACACAAATCAACCCAAATTTAATAAAAGAAGAATGCTATAAAGAACAATTAAATAGCGAAGGATGCATAAAATCTAATATAAATGGATGGCAAAGTGACGATATATTTATAGATAAAAAAAGACCCTATATATCTAATTTATTAAAAGAAATAAAGTCGGTAGTTTCTATGGTAGTAGAAGATTTTGGTGTAATTCAAAACTTAAAATTAGCAAATGCATGGATAAACATAAACCCTAAAAACAGTTCCAACCAAACTCATACACACCCCCAAGCAGTATTATCTGGAGTATATTATGTTAATGTTAATGAACATAGTGGGGATATTATATTTTATAACGACGCTAAATTAGAGGCGCTGTATGGTATGTTCTTAGATAACAATAATAGAAATACGTACCAAAACATAAGATATAAACCTAAAGCAAATAAAATAATATTGTTCCCTGCTTGGATACCTCATGGAGTAGATAATAATAATTCAGAAGAAGATAGAATAAGTATTGGATTTAATTTTATAATTAAATAATAGTAAATTAATACTTGACATGATATCTAGTTGTGTTACTATACTAGAATGGAAATCATACAAAACACCGCATTAAAAATTACAGTACCGGAACACATCGTTCCGCATATTACAGATAACATTGCTAAGTCTGAGGTTGTAGAGCGCAATGGTAACTTAGCTGAGATGGTTATATTCTGGGATGTTCCAGAGATGACTAGACTCAACCAGATTGTTTCTTTCCGAAACAATTTACCTTCACCAATCAAACGTGATTATAACTATCCAGGTCTTTATAAACCTTTTGATCATCAACGTGTAACTTCTGAATTCTTAAGTATTAATCATCGTGCATTCTGTTTTAACGAAGCAGGTACAGGTAAAACTTCTTCTGTCATCTGGGCTGCAGATTATTTGATGACCCAAAAGATTATTAAAAGAGTTTTAGTAATATGCCCTTTATCGATTATGTATTCTGCTTGGCAAGCTGATATTTTAAATACGGCTATGCATAGATCCGTTGCAGTGGCTCATGGCCCCGCAGCTAAAAGAACTAAAGTTATAGAAGGCCCATACGAATTTGTAATTATTAATTACGACGGTGTGGCAATTGTTAAAGACGATATTATAAAAGGTGGATTTGATTTAATTGTTATCGACGAAGCTAATGCATATAAGAGTCCGTCTACTACGCGTTGGAAGACCCTAGCTAAATTACTTAAACCTGAGACAAGACTATGGATGATGACAGGTACACCTGCGTCTCAATCGCCTGTTGATGCGTATGGATTAGCAAGACTTGTTTGTCCACAGAACGTACCTAAATTCTCTATGGCATGGCGCGATAAAGTTATGTATCAAGTTACACGATTTAAATGGGTTCCTAAACCTAATGCTAAGAACGAAGTATTCAAAGCGTTACAACCTGCTATTCGTTTTGCTAAGGCAGATTGTTTAGATTTACCTGACGTACTTTATACAACACGTGAGATTCCGCTCACACCACAAGTTCAGAAGTATTACAAAATGCTTAAAGAACAAATGATGATTGAAGCTGCCGGCGCACAGATTAGTGCAGTTAATGCTGCGGCGGGTTTAAATAAACTATTACAAATATCAGGTGGTGCTGTATATACAGATACTAAAGAAGTATTAGAGTTCGATGTTCAACCACGTCTTAATGCGTTAATGGAAGTTATAGACGAGACAGAACATAAAGTTATTATCTTCGTTCCTTATCGACACACCATTGAATTAGTGGCTAGGCATCTAGAAGACAAAGGCATTACTAATAAGATTATTCAAGGCGACGTATCAGCTACACAACGTGCTACCATAATAAACCAATTTCAAACAATGGAAGAGCCAAGAGTATTAGTGATTCAGCCACAATCTGCATCTCATGGTGTAACTTTAACTGCAGCTAACACAGTCGTATTTTGGTCTCCAGTGATGTCAGTTGAAACGTATTTACAATGTATTGCTCGTATGGATCGCGTAGGACAAGTAAACAAAATGACCGTAGTACATTTACAAGGTTCAGAAGTAGAGCGAAAGATGTATGCCATGTTACAAGGCAAAGTAGATTTACATACAAAATTAGTTGATCTTTATAGAGAGGAATTAGGAACATGAGATTAAATAAAGAAGCTAGAGAATATGTCTGGATGTTAAATTGGTGGACAAATTTTAAAGATAGAAAAGTACACCATGAAACAGTGCATGAATTCTGTGAGTCTTGGGGTCACGGGTACGTACGAATATTTTCAGCGGTAATTAGGAAAAAACCAAATAGATATTTAGAAGCTAATACTCGACCGTCAGGCGTTTATTGGAGAATTACAGATGCAGGAAAGAAGTTTATTAATAAGTATCTTAACGACCATTTAGAGGAGATTTTAACAAATGACTGAAGAATTAGAACAACCGGTACATGAAAGTCCAAAGCTAGACGAAATGGTTAAAGCATATATTGCCATTAGAACAGCTAGAGAAAACTTGTATAGGCAATACAAAACAAAAGATGGCGAGCTATCAGATGAATTAACACAGTTAGAACAAGCCATGTTAGCAGAATGCAATGCAATGAATGTAGAAAGTGTTCGTACTAATAATGGCACGATTACTAGAACAGTCAAAGAACAATTCTCATGTATTAATTGGGATGAGTTTAAAACTTATATTTTAGAGCACGGTGCTTTAGAGTTACTGCAACAACGTATTCACAATACTAATTTTGCAGAGCATATGGCAAACCATGAAGGTGAAGGTTTACCACCAGGTATTAATTCAGTAAGAGAGTTTAGTGTAGTTGTAAGAAAACCAACAAGTAAATAAGGAGAAGTATATGAGTATGGATTTAATTAGTCAGTTGCAACAAAATTCATTAGCATCACCTAATGGTCTTAATCAAGATACATTGGCAGTTGCGGGTCGTGCTAATAGTAGAAAGATTTCAACAGAAGGTCGTAAGTTCACGATGCTTGTGAATGGCAACGAGGTAGCATCATCACCTGTAAACGGGGAAATGGATATTATCTTTGTAAAGATGGCGCATACACCATGCAGAACTTTATATGATAGTACTTATACTCCTGGTAAAAAAGCTAAGATTATTTGCTGGGCAAGTGATGCTAGAACACCTGATGCTGATGTTAAGAATAAACAAGCTCCGGCATGTAATCAATGTCCGCATAGTATCAAAGGTGCTGCACAACAATGTAAGCTTACATGGAGAACTGCTGTAGTAACTCCTGCTAAACCTAAGGAATTGATCCAGTTAATTCTTTCACCTAAGTCATGTTTTGGTGACGAAGTTAATGGTGGTCGTCCGTTCCAAACGTATATTAGATACCTAGCTGCAAGTGGTATTAATAACAACGCTGCTGTGACTAAGATGTATTTTGATCCTGCGGCAACGTATCAGAAGTTATTATTTGCACCAAGCGCACCTGTGCCTCTTGAAGTAATTCCTGCATTAAACGAATTAGCTAATTCAGAAGAAGCTCAGAACTATGTCAAACTTTCTATCTATCAAGAGAAGGAAGAAGAAGATATGTTAGCTACACCAGTAGTTCCTAATGTAGCGCCAGCACAACCGGCACCTACACAGGCTGCGCCACAAGCTGATGTATCAGAACCTGTATTAAGAGAATCATCTGTTCAACAACCGCAGGCACCTAAAGCTGATGTAAGTAGTATCATCAACAAATGGTCTGCTAAATCATAAGGAGATAACATGGCACGTCCTTATAGTGAACAATTTTTAATTACCTTACAGAAAGCTGACCCAACAAGAATAGGAGTACAACTAGGTAAGGTTTGTGTAAAAGCAAATCTACCTACCACCTATGTAGCTGAGGCCTTCAATGTATCAAGAATGTCTATACATAGTTGGTTCAGGGGTCAATATGTAAGAGAAAAAAATTATGAAAGGATAACTAAATTTATAGAGTTAGTAAACAAAGGTCTTGACAAGGGTATGTTGCCTGCTGTAACGTCGACCGATGCTAAAGATTTTATTAGTTCTAAAGTTATCGATAAGATATAAAAACGTAGTAGAATAGAGATTCCTCCGTGGTATTTGAAAAAACGCAATTTATTGCGGAGGAGTACTGTTGACTAAAAAAATAGAAAGTCACTGCATATGATTAAAGAATTTTATAAGAAAGCATTGCCATCTACAGGCGTATATTGTGTAGCTACTATCGATCCGATAGCTAAGATCACTAAGCACAAATTCGTAGAAAACATAGATGAGTTAGAATCATTTGTTGAATCTAAGAAAAATACGAAGACTAATATCTTTGTAGCACTTAGTTCATTCAATGGTTATAGTCGTAAGGCAGAGGAAGCTAAAGCAGTTAAATCTTTCTTTGTAGATTTAGATGTCGGCGAAGGCAAAGGATATGAGTCTAAAGAAGACGCCCTTGATGCTATCGATAAATTTGTTTTAGATAATGAATTGCCACCTCCAGTGAGAATAGATTCAGGCGGTGGGGTTCACGCATACTGGTTATTTGACCAAGACGTACCTGCAGCAGAATGGAAACCCTACGCTGAGAAGTTTAAAAACTTTTGCCTAACACACGGTCTTAACATAGATCCTGTGGTCACAGCAGATTTAGCTAGGATTTTACGTTGTCCAAATACGTTTAATCAAAAAACAGATCCCCCAAGTCCTACTAAAGTATTGGGCACAGATATCCCAATGTACTCATTTGACGAGTTTAAAACTTTCTTAGGCGCTGTTGCACAAACGCATGACGATTTAATTGCAGCGTTACCTAAGACAGGACTAAGTGAAGATCAACGTAAGATGATGAAGTTGGATAATTTCCAAACTAAGTTTTCCGATATCGCAGTTAAGTCTTTAGAAGGTAAGGGATGTAATCAGATTAAGTTTATCTTAGAAAATGCAAAGACTTTACAAGAACCTATTTGGTATTCTGGGTTATCCATAGCACAACATTGTTCTGATCGTGACACAGCGATCCATATGATGTCAGAAGAGCATCCAGGCTATGACCGAGAAGCTACTAATAGAAAGGCCCAAGCTACACAAGATAAACCACACTCTTGCGATACTTTTAACAACGTTAATCCGGGCGGTTGCGAAGGGTGTCCGTTTAGAGGCAAGATTACAAATCCGTTAGCCATAGGTAAAGAACTACAGATGTCACAACCTGTCAGCGAGACGGTACTAGAAACTAAAACAGAAGTAGTTAACCAAACTACAAAAATTACAACCAAGCTCAATGGGTTACCACAAGAATTACAACCTTTTGTCTACGGTAAAAACGGAGGTATATATTACTTACCACCGCATGAATACGATGAAAATGGAGTACCGATCCCCAAAGATCCTATCATAGTTTCACTTTATGATATCTACCCAACGAAACGAATCTTTAGTGTTGCAGATGGAGAATGTCTGCTCATGAAGGCCATGTTACCAAACGACCCCGAAAGAGAATTCTTATTACCTATCAAGCATGTATATGCCATTGAGAAGTTTAAAGAAGCTATTGCAAGTAATGGCGTTTTATTTAATCCCGGAAACAAGGAGGTAGGATATCTTATGAACTACATAATTAAATGGGGACAATACTTAATGAACAAGTCAGCTGCAGATGTTATGCGGATGCAAATGGGATGGACACCAAACAGAGAATCGTTTGTCATTGGTGCGCTTGAATACACAAGAGATTTTAAAGATGTATCATCTCCGACTTCACCATTATGTCGAGGTATTGCTAAACACTTAGCCCCAGCAGGTAAGTACGAAGAATGGAAAGAAGCAGCTAATAAACTTAATAAACCAAGTTTAGAACTACATGCGTTTACAATGTTAGCAGGATTTGGTTCAGCACTCATGGACTATACATCTACATCAGGTGTGACAATCTGTTTAACAGGTGAATCAGGTGCAGCTAAGACAGGTGCTTTATATTCAGCACTAAGTGTATGGGGTAATCCAAAGGATCTATCTGTGTTAGATGCAACAGAAAATGGTATGACAGGCCGATACTTAGGTCTACATAATATTCCATTTGGCCTCGATGAGGTGGGTAATATATTACCTAAGACATTATCACAATTGATCCATAAGATTTCACAAGGTAAATCTAAGATCAGAATGCAAGCTTCAGTAAATGCAGAACGTGAACACGAGATGTCAGCATCGTTGATTGCAATCTTTACATCAAATCATTCTTTATACGATAAATTAACTACGTTGAAAAAAGATCCTAATGGTGAGGTAGCAAGACTTATTGAACTATCAGTAAGAAAGCCTGATGTATTTAGAGACGACGCAACACTTGGTCGTGAGATATTTGATTCATTTAGATTTAATCATGGATGGGCAGGACCAGAGTTTATCAAAGCTGTATACAAAACAGGTGAATTAGAAATTGGTAAGATGATTGATAAGTGGTGCGCTAAGTTTTCTAAAGACTTTGGCGATGATACATCATATCGCTTTTATCAAAACTTAGTTGCAGCTGCTATGACATCAGGTGAAATTACTAATGCGTCAGGTATTACACAGTTTGATCTTGATAGAATATATAAAAAGATTGTAACTGAAATGATTACTATTAAAGACAATGTAGTTAAGGTTAATAGTATTGATTATGAATCAGTGCTTTCAGATTATATTAATAAAAATCAAACTGGCATTCTAGCATTCAAAGACAATAAGATTACGATGGAACCACGTACTGCTTTTGTAATCCGCGTAGAAAATGACGAGCATACGATGTGGATTTCTAAAACTGAGTTTGATAAATACTTAAGTGAAATGTCAGTCAGTCGTAAGGAATTCTTATTCCAAATGAAAGAATCAGGTATTGAAGTAGATGCGGGATCTAATGTTAAGAAACGTATGAATGCAGGATGGAAAGATTTTGGTAAATCAGCTACCAGTGTTTATAAGATAAATTTAGCTACTCTTCCTGAAGCCTTATTAAAAGGATTAGACAGTGAGTCTCACTAAAGAACCTGAATGGATATTTCCGTTTGAAGCAATGAGTGTTGGGGATAGTTTCTTTGTCCCCACCTTAAAGCCTTCGCCTATTATTTACGCAATAGAAACAGGTGCTAAACGTGCAAAGGTAGTTGTTAAAGCTTATGTTACAGAAAAGGATGGATGTTTAGGTGTTAGAGCTTGGCGAATTAAATAGTTAGTCGCCGTATTCTTCGATGATTTGATTCTTAAGTTTCTTATTAAGATAAACACCGTCAACAGAGTTTTTAATTCTTTCTGTATGACCGCGATAGGATCTAGCTAATGTATCAGCAGAAATCTTATTACTTGGATATGACTCATTATATCCTGCAATCTTATCTTTAATTTCAGCTAACATATCGTCATCACCATTAGACTTAGCTAAGAAGTGTAAATCTAATAACGCTGTGCGTCTTGCCATAATAGCTTGTTCTGCCTTTTTCATAGATCCAGCTCGTGCATAAGCTTCTGATAACTCGGCATTATTAAATCCAAAGATTTGCATGAATGCACTATATGCACTTACGTCATCAACAATAGGTGCGCCGTTAGTTGTCTTAGCGCCTTCAGTTGCAAAGCGGAATGCTTTCATAGGATTACGCACAAACGATGGTGTAACAGTTTCAAGGCCTCTATATACTTGGCCTTCATTCATAAGTTTAATTGCCCGGCCTGGGTTCACAAATAAAGCTTGATAGGAAGGGCCAAAGAAATGTTCCATAAAGTACGGAGCAAATCCAACCTCTGCTAAACGTCTTGGGTCATCGTGCCACACCATACCATTGAAACCTGTTCTCGATGCTATATCGATATTCGTTAACGCATTGAGTGGGCCTTTGTAGCCAATGTCACCGATTGCTGATCGAACTGATTCATCAAAATCAAATGGTTCATCGTCATCACCAAACATAGCTGCAACCGCAGACGCAAACATGTTAGCCGCGCCATAAGTTGGTAAGCCTTGGAGTCCAGAGAATGCATAGGTCATACCTAGAATACCAGTCAATTGTTTTTGTGCAAGTCTCCTGTCTTCTACGCTAGCGCCTTTAAATGCTAAATAGAATAAGCGAGCCATGTTATATATCTGAGCTTGAGCAAAAGATTTAAATGTGAATGCAATCTTACCAATACCGTTTTGGAACATACGAGGACCCGCTTCAGATAAAGCATGGGAATGAGTACGAGTTGTCATATCAATAGCTTCATCAATTGCAGCTTGTTCAGATAAACCACTTTGTCTAGCTAAATTGAACGCAGCGATTAATGTCACTTCTCTATTCATTCTTTCAGAGTTTTGGAATATCCAACCTAGACCAGTTTCAATCTTAGCTCTTCTACCTGTAAATTCTTCAGTAGTTCTACGTCTCATTTCTGTAAGTTCATATCCTACACTGCGTCGAATAGCAGAACGACTTACTGCATTGTGGTACAAGTTATAATATTTATCGCCGGGTTTTAGATTAGCGCCAAAAGTAAAATCAGGTAAGAACTTACGATTGACATCTAAGCCGCCTTTAGTATATTGAGAGTATGCTTCTTTTAACATAGCACTTGCTTGTGACCAGCCATATTTACCGCCAAGCATAGGAAGTACTACCATAGGAACTTGAGTTAAGTTGACTACAGCAGAAGATACATTACCTGCAATATGCCACATATAACTAAACCAGCTGGCTCTTGAAGAGATACTGTCAGCTACAGGGTTGTCAAGAAATTTTCTTTGATCAATTAAGTTTTGAACGACTTGGGTTACAGGCACATTATCTTTTAAGTCTGGATGAGATAATCTATAATCAGCTTCGTTCTTTTTAACATCTGCCATAGCTTTATCAAGTAATGGTTTATATTCAAGATTAGAAACTTGATGTGCTAGTTTAGATCCTACATCTGCATATCCACCTACAACATCTTTAATATATCCCTCGATACCTTCACGAGTACGCATTTGTTGACGTAAGGATTCATCAGGGAATGTGTCTAGATAAGTTTTATAGACTTCATTAATTAAATTCTCTTTAGCTAAGATAGAATCCGGATCATTAATATCTGCGTCAATATTTTCATCTAGTAAATCAATAATACTTTTTGCAAATCCTAAAGGAGGCGTATCTTTATAGTTTAATTCTCTTGTGAGTAAACTAGTTGTTATGTCTTGGCCATTAGCTTTCTGCGCTTCTTTAACTGCAATAGCTAGTTCAGCAGGAGTTTCTTTATGAATTACAACACGCTCACCATCTTTATCAAAGTAAGCTAATCTGTAATTACCTTTACGTCTTAATGGTAAGTAGAATGAAATCTTTTCTTTTTCAAACCTATTTCTTAATTGATCCGCAATAGATTTACCAGCAAAGAGTTCTACTTGTTTAATCATAGTCTCTCTAGATTTGCCAAAAGCATCTGAGTATTCATATGCTAGATCGCGTAAAGGTTTATCTATATTATTCCATGCAGCTATTAATTGGTCATTCCAATTTTCTTGTTCATCTTTGCCTCTTCTAGGATCAATACGAAGCGCTGTTAATTTATGTGCAACATCGTTAAATTTATCTACAACTGGTTTAGGATAATTTTTAAGTAATTCAAAACCCCTAAATACTTTGTCATCAACTTGTTGTCGATATTGTTGTAATGCACCAGCACGTTTATTAATAATATCTAATAGATCATTAAGCGCCGGAAGTTCTTTACCAAATAAATCTGCTTGTTGAGGTAATGATAAGAATGAAAGACCAATAGCTCTAAGTCTATCTGGGATTGTAGAATAAACATTTCTTACATCTTGTGCTAATCTAGAGTTATATATAGGTGTAGCTTTAATAGTATCACCTACGGAGTCCATAACACCTTTAGAATTTTGTGGATCTACTGTATTAGTAGGACCTGCTTTAGCCATTTGAACTTCTGGCTTGGTAGTTATTTGTTGAGGCGTACCACGTTTTAATACAGTTCTGGTAGAGTGCAGAATCAAATCATGAAGATCTGCTGTAGTCATTTTGTTAGGATTATATAATCCAGCTTTAGTTAAAAAGTTTTTAACCGCACCAACAACTTTTCTCCACAATGTATTTTCTGGAGCTACTTCGCCTATCCGTGCAAGCACTTCTCGTGTATGTGCATCTGAACCTATTTGTAATTCTGGGTATTGTTGAGTAACATGGTCATGAGCTTCGGTAACAACCTTATCCATAGTATTAAGTTGTTTAACTTGGCGTAAGACTTGTTTATAAATATTTTTACCAAGCATGCCTTCTAACCCGTGGTGCTCTCCTACTTCATGTAACAAAGCACGTCTTGAGTTATCTTTAGTTAAACGGTTAGCTATAATATAAGACGTACCTTTTGAGTATGCCCCAATAGCATTAGGCGCTACATCTACTCCTAATTTAGAAAGCTCTTCAGCATTATTTACAACTTTTATAGTGCCTCTATTTTGAGCAGTTCTAATATTATTACCAAATTCATTAACAAGATGATCAATAATAGATTGAGCTGTTTCTTTTGTATCAGGTAATGTAACTGTTTCTGGGCTAGGTTGAGCTTTAACTATTTCTTGAGGAGTGATTTCAGAATCTTTAACGTCAGTAGGAACTTCAGCTGCATCTCTAATAGGTGCTGTATCTGTTATGTCTAATGGCTTGGCTTCAGTTAATTTAGTTTGAAGTGCTGCAATAATGTCATTAGGTGTTGTTTGTGGAGTAAGCTCAATTCCGTTTTCTTTTGCAATACGTCGAAGATTATTAGTCATCATAGCTGGTACACCACCAGCCTCGACTGAACGTATTAAATCTTGAGCGTCTTGAGTTAGTGTAGAGGGCTGTTGCGCTTCTCGTCCATCAGTTGGTTCAACATTAGTTGTAACCCCAGGAGCTCCAGCTCCGAGATCTTCTGTAGTTCCTGTGGGAAGTCCTGGCTCATTGGGTCGTCCAGGTACTTGAAGAGTTTCTCCAATTCCTGCGGTGTTAACTTCTCTAGTTCCGGTGATTGGAAGTCCATCTTGTGTCCTCATCTCCTGCACAGCAGGTTCTTTTTTAATTCCTACTATATCAGATTCAGGTGTAGGTTGTTCAGTTGTTGGCGTAGGTTGAGCTTGAGCTCTTTCACTTAATCTTTCAGGGATAGCTGCAGCAGTACCAAATGCACCACCGGCAATACCACCACGTATAGTAGATTCTAGTATGCGATTCCAGCCTTCAGAATTAAATAGTCCAGCATTCTTATTAACAAAGTTTTCTGCTTTTAAACTAATAGCTTCTTGTGCACCCTCAGTTAAACCTTCTAGTGCTATAGACTCCGGCACACTTGCTGTAATCTTACGAAGTAAACTTGGCTCCATGCCAGACTTTTCTAATACCTTTTCTATCAAGCCCATCTTAGCAGGCTTAGTTAGTTTATTCATAATTGCCGCAGGGAACGCAGAATCTAACGCAGCGCCGACTGAGCTAAATAACAAAGCTGCACTTGGTTCTAATTGACCAGAGGTGTCGTATATATTTTGAAATACTTCAGGAGCGTTTTGAGCATATGAACCTAGATAGACACCTAAGTTTTGACCGAGTGCTTGACGACTTGCTAATAATTCGGTAGCTTCTTTTGTACCGAGTCCAGCAGCTTCAGCCGCACCCATCGCAGCACGTCTACCTAGCATAGCGCCTACACCACCTGGTATTAACGCTGTTGCTAAATTAGGAATTTGTTCACCAACGGTTTCTACACCATACTTAAGTGCAGACATTGGGCCAGTTACTTCTTTATAGGATCGAACTTCAGGAGCAAATCTATTTTGAATTTCTTCTTGGGTTGCCGCAGCTTCTTCCATTTGGCGTTTAGCATAGTCATCAAAACCTAATGCGCTTGCACCAATTGCTGGGATAATATCACCGAATGCAGAACTTACTTGTTTACCGCCACGAATCACTGCACGTCTAGCAGCTTCACCTAATGATAAATCAGGTCTAAGTTCTTCATCTCTTTTTTGTCTAAAAGCAGGAACTTGTGTTTTGATTGCTTCGCTAATTTGATCCGGAGACATATCTTCCGGAAAGTCAATGACTCCAAATCCTGGTACGTTTACGCTTGGCATTTTAGAGTGGCATTATCTTTCCACTAGTCGCATCAAATGTATATCGTGCGCCAGTTGTGCCCATACCAGGTTTTCTAATTAAATTATTATAGACTTCGTTTTCAATAGCTCTTCTACCTTCAAGATATTTATTATGATTTCTAGTACCTGGTGTTGGAGCTTCATCACCTAATGTATTAATAAGTTGCTTCATTTTATCTTTGTATTCTTGTTGTTCAGGAACTAAAGGCCAAATCTTAGTAGCTCTTGCTGTAGCATCAGGTTGATCTTTTTGAGCCGCAGCAATTTCTTTACCACGTAAGTCAAACGTATTGTCGAGTAAATGGATTTGCATATCATTAGCCATCTTCTCTTTATTAAGTCTATCTTGTTGTTCGCGAGCTAACGCAGCATCACGACTATCAGCACCTTTAGATGCAATAGCAAGTTGTTCAGCGCGTTGAGATTTAGCCATATCAGCCATAAGACTGAATCGTTTATCTTCTAATGCAGCCATTTTATCTTTAGCGTCACCATAAGTTTTAACGCCTTCTAATGCACCGGCTGCAATATTTTGTAATGCATATGGAGACTTACCACCGGCCATAGAGAAGCCAGCTTGTGCTAATGCCATCCATGGTGCTTGTTCTGCTTGTTTAGCTGCAGCTGTATCCATAGATTCCATTCTTTTCATTAAAGCTTTTTGCATAGGATCTTCGCCTACAACATCTCTAAATTCTTTAGCATAATCAGCTAGGCTCTTAATACTTTCTTTTGCTGCACCACCTTTAGGTGCATATACATTTTTAATAGCAGCTTCTTTATCTTTAGCTAATTGCCTTTGTTTATCAATATCAGATTGAATATCAGCTTGAGTTTTTTGACCAGGTATATAACCGCCACCAGTAGGAACTTGTGCTGCAGGAGTACCTTGACCTTCAATTTGTTTCATACGATCAATATCTTGATAAGTACCTTTACCTGTATTAACTTTTTGACGAAGCATTAAGTATTCATCTGCAATATCAGTTCTAGGCATACCAGAAATAAACGGATTAGTTACTTCATTTCCAATACCTTTTTCTCTTGCTGCTCTATTTGTAGCTGACCAATCAAAATTTCTATTTAAAAAATCATTAATACCTGAATACCAAGGTAATGATTCTTGTACAGGGCCTCCTACTAAACCAGGATTAACATAGCCACCATCATCAAACGCTACGATACCACCAGCTGCCATACCTTGGCCACTGAACATTTGATCAGGTACAGGAAGACCTGCTACACCTGGTTCTGCTACAGGAGCTTGTGCAGGTTGTTGGATTGCCGCAATACCTTGTGGTTGTGGTGCTGCTAAATCTTCAGCTACAGTTGTCTTTTCTGGTTGAGCGGCTTGATATTTTTCACGCATTTCTTTTCTGCGTTGTAATTCTGATAATGCTAAATAACTAGGTACAGTGCCTGTAGGATTTTGAACATAACCAATAAGTGCGTCATCAGGCACACCTTTTAATTCATTTTGTAATTTAATAATGTTCATAGTTTATCCTTAACCTAAAGCTTTCATTAAACCAAGTCCAGCTAAACCTAAACCACCAATTTGAGATACAGTAGAAGGTGGTGGTGTATATTGAACTTGAGTTGACCCAAGAGCCGCTGCATTACCACGAAGAATATTACTGAGATATTCAAGTTGTTGTTTTTGGTAATTATTTTGTTCTTGGAACTGTTGATATTTAATATCGTCAATTTTTTGTTGGTAAGCTTGTTGTTCAGCACCCGTAGCTGCTTGTGCTTTTAATCTTTCTAGATCAGCAGTTTGTTGTGCTGCGGCTGCTGCTGCTTGTTTACCAGAAGCTTCAATACCAGTTGTAAGACCCGCAAGACCGATGTCTTTACCAAGTCCTGCTTGATATTGTTGTGCTTGTTGATTAAGTTGTTCAGCTTGTAAGCGTCTAGCTTGGTCAGCTTGGAATTGTTGTTGAGCATTTGTATATGCTTCTTGTTGACCACGAGCTCTAATATTAGCAATATTTTGTGCAGCACCTTTACCTTGTTCAGCTTGTAATAAAGCTTGACGTGCGCCACCAAATGTACCTCGACCAATAGCACCTAGTGCACCTGCAGACCTATCTAAATCTGCTTGTTTACGCGCTTCGGCTACAGCAATGTCAGTTACATTAGAAGCATAAGGCGACATATAAGCAGCAGCTGCGCCTGGTGTAAATGTACCCCCATAAGTTGTTGTGGGTGTATAACCAAATGCTTGAGAAAGTCCAGTACCCGCAGCACCGAAACCCATAGTTTGTCCTACACCAAGTCCTGTAGTAGCTGCACCAAAACCACCAGGTCTCGTCATACCTGCTACATCAGATTGAACTTTTAATTGTTCTGGAGTAAATCCTGCAATTCTTTCCCCAGTATAAGTAGGCATACCTTTAACGCCTGTAACAGTACCTGAGGCATCAGTCGTATAAACATTTTTACCTGTTTGTTTTAAAAGCTCTTCATAGTAGGGCTTTGCATATTCAGGTAAGTTAGTAGAATAAGAAGTAGAAGTTTGAGAGCCTCCACCACCAGAGTCACCACCGCCATAAAATGTAAATGCTTCTACTAGATTAGTAACCCAGTTAAACAAATTAAATAATTTCATAAATCTTTCTCCACAACGTATCTTACAGTATTAAAATTTGATTTGATTTTGTACAACCTTGCTTGCGCTTCTTGTGCCCATGCACTTACTTTTGTTGCACCTTGCATTCTAGCCCATGATTCTACTTGGTCGAATGTGTCTTTATTTACTATACCATTTCCACCTAATGCTGTAATAAACATCACTCGGTTATTAGGACGATTAGAAAACTCTACAGTCATCGCGCCATTAAGTATGCCTTTTTCATCAACAGATACTAATAATGTTTGTTCACCTCTAGCCAATATTAATTTTAATTGGTCTAAAGTAAAATCCCCGCCGCTTACATTAATAGAAGCATTTAAATATTCTTTTACATCTTCCCAAACATTATATATGTTATTGGGCGCTACGATTTGTACGATGTTCATGCAGGCATGTATTTACTAGGATTAATTTCTTTACCTTGTTTAGTATGACCTGTTCTAGCTTTTCTTACTTTGTCTAACATAGCATAAAGTCTCTTTGACCCTGCCTTAGATGAACCATTACCTAAATGACTTACAACATCTGCTGGTACTACGAATTCACCGTCTGCTAAACGTGCTGGCTGTTTACCTTCTATTGTAGCAGGTATTGAGTCAGACATACCATCACCAGCGCCATCTAAGTAACCGCCATGCGCATAACCTCTTGGTCTATATGAGGGTGCAACAAGAGCTTCTAATCTTTGTCTCTCTAAATCTCTCATCGCCATGGATCTTTGCATTTCTGGAGAAACACTATATGAAGGAACAGTAGGATTTCTTGTTGGTGCAGTAATACCATAACCTTGACTATTAGCGCCATATAAACCTGAAGGATTATTAGCTTGAGCCATTTGGAATGCTACTAAGTCAGCCGCGCTTTCTGCAGATAAATCGCCACTAGCTACATCGCCACCATCAGCAAATCCACGAGGTGCATTCATGCCAGCATAATATGTTGGGCCCATAGCAACTGACGGATTATAACTTGGTGCCATAGGTTGGCTAGGCGCAATCGAACCCAAACCTTGTGCTTGTTTTCCTTGGTCTGTAGGCTCAGTACCTTTCATTTGTTTTACGATAGCAGCTTCAATAGGATTCTTTGGTTGGTAGTTAGGATCGTTTCTTAAATTGTTTGCTACTTGGGCAACAATACTACCTTCTGAACTTGCTGTATCTGATAACGCTGACGCTGTATTTTGAACTTGGTTAGCTTGCATTGCTTGTCCTGCAGGAGGAGGCACAGTAGCACTTAGATTACCTAATCCCATACTTTGATCAATAGGTGTAATTTCATCTTGTAATTTCATAGCGTCACCACCATCAGCAAAACTTACCGGACCGCCCATTGCATAGCCTAAAGTCTTAGCATTATTTAATGCCTCTTGCCCAGCTAAAGTATTTAATCTACCAATACCATAACCGTCTTCTGAAATTGTTTCAGTGGCTTGACCTTCAGGTCTGTTATATAAATCGGAAATACCTCCACCTACTGAAGGATTAGATACTACTCCACCTACTGCATATCCATCAATATAGCCACCTTTAGCAACTAACCGAAGACCTGTATCATTACTTAAATTTAATGTAGCGTATGGATCGTATTTATCTTCTTTTGGCTTAATAGGATTACCATAAATATCAGAAGGTTCTAGTCCGCCTAATACAGCCCCACCTAATGGAAGACCTAATTTTTTCATGGCAGCACTATTACCACCTAATTGATCTATGAATGTTTCTCCAAATCCTGGAGTAGGTGAACTTGACATCGCTCCTGCAATAAGAGGGCTTTGGTTTGATAATGCACTATTACCTAAATTTCTAGCTTCACCTATTAATGTAGATCCGCCCGCAGTACCACTAGGCTGGGCTATAGAAGCGCCATAACCTTGGTCGAATACTGTTGGCTCCAAGAACTTAGAAGTAGGATCCATATTTATACCAGAAAAGTTTGATGTTTTAGGAATTGATTGTAGCGCATTTTTAGCAGCGTCTTGTGCTATAGGATCAGCTATATTAACACCTGAATTCTTCATCGCCCCAAAAATATTTGACGCAGCAGCATTAGTTCCTGCTGTACCCCCAGCAATACCACTACCAATTAAATTAGCACCACCTATTTCTCCTGTAGTGCCTATTGCACCTGGTCCTATACCCGATACAGCTGATTGTGCTGCAGGAGAAGCTATTGAAGCAGGGCTAGTAATAGCCATAGTTTTAGATAGGGCGTCACCGATACCCATACCTCCATAACCGCCTAGTCCCCCCATTAAAGCCCCCATCAATGGGTTCTTTTTATTAGTTACAGCTCCTGTTGCCGCTCCCGCTGCTATACCTGCCCATAAAGGGGCTGCACCAAATCCAAAAGCGCCACCTACTAAAGTAGGTAATAATGAACTAAAGAACCCGCCTAGACTAAACGCTTCTGGAAGGCCTGTATCTGGGTTAACAGTAAGTTTAGTGCCTTGTTTTTTTGCAAGATAATTAAGTCCTGCAACCTCGTGAGGACTCATATGAACGAGCATTGAGTCGCCGTTACGACCTAGAGAAGCTAAACCTTGAGCTGTGTGGGATGTTGTCATAATTGAAAGTCCTTAAATATGTGCTAATAATATCATGTTTCTAAGCCTTATACTACGGTTCCTGCAGCATTTATCCAATTACTTCCAGTCCACCAAATGGGTCTATTTATAGTAGTATCAAAATAAAACTGTCCTACTTGTAAACCTGTACTTGGACGAGCTGCTGTAATCCCTGCACTGGGTGTTGATAAAGTATTTACTGCGTCAATTGTTTGCCCGTTAGCTGCATCAAGCGTATTAAAATAAAGACGTTGTGCATTACTAAATGATTCTTGATATGTTTGGCTATACGCAATTGTAGGTATAGGTAAGTTAGGCGCTTTTGTTTTTATTATGTTAGCCATTAGTTTCTCGTTCCGTCTGGGCGTCCATCAACTCTAGGTAGGCCTAGTTGCCATTGTGTACCTACTGTATCTGAACTAATACTAAAATTCATTTGACGGCCACGGGCTCTAATAAATACTTGATTCGTATATTGATCTATTGTAGCAGTAGCAGTTACAATGGTAGCATCTGTTGTTTGACCTTCAGCATTTGTTGTAGAATTTGCAGCACCGGGGAAATTACGCACACCTACAGTAATATCAGCTTCGGGAACTATAGTAGCACCTGTTACTGGATTAGTAGTTTCAGACCCTCTGAAGTTGATATCTGGAATTACACGACGAATTAACATGTATTTATCACCGTCACTAATATCTATATCCGCTGACTGAATAAACGCAGTAATAGGAAGTGGAGGAGCGCCTAAAGGTTGACCATCATCTGTACCATTTTCCTGTTGATATACCCAGCCATCACCATTAATATCACTAGCTAATCCAATAGGGTTATTAAATACGCCAGAATCAATCCATGCAGTTCTTTCTAAATTGCCATAATACCAAATGTTCTCAAGATAATTAAATACAACATAACGATCAATCTCATCTGAGCCAGCTGAAGGATAGAACCAAATAATCTCTGTAAACTTATTGTTAACTCCTGCAAATATAAGCGCACTTTGTGTATAGTTAATATCAGTAAATATATATTGTCTTAATGTGCAAGGTAATGTATCTACACGACCAGAATAAGTATAGAATCTATCTCGGCCCATCCAATAAGTAATATTATTAGAACCTACAACGGCGTTAGCTCCAATGATAGATATGTTATGAGATAACTCTTGCAATCCAAATACTTCTGCCGTACCTAAATATTGAATAGAAGTAAGTGATGTATTAGTAAATACTAGTGTTTCTTGTCTGGTATTAATTGCACTAACAATTCGTGAGCCTGACTGTAGTCGTAAGAACCCAGAAGTATTAGTTAAAGTAGGTTGCCAATTTTCAGGCTCAGGACCAATATCAGGATCAACGTTAGACCAACGAATAAGTAATGGATCATAAGTACCTAAATAATCAGGTGGAGAAGCTATCGGATCATAATTAGTGCACCCTAATGCAAATAAGAAACCTTGTGGGGCAAATAAAATTTTACCTACTTTTTGAGGTACGGCTACAGCACCAGATACAGAACTTAATAATACAGCTCGTGTACCAAATGACGGGTCGAAAGCCCAGTAATAAATATCGCCACCTGCACCTGATACAGTATCGTACTGAGTATTAAATAGTAAATCATTATTAAACTTATCCATAAAAATAAGTCTAGCTGGCTGGAATACAGGAAGTGTAGAACCAGAACCCCAAGTATCACGACCCCATGTAGAAGTACCCCAACCATAACCTGCTGTAGTAATAGGATATCCTGCTGGCATATAAACAACCGCAGTGATTGCAGTACCACCTTGTGCTGTTGTTGTAGATGTTGCAGTAGTAGTCGCCTCAAATGTAAATACATTAGCATCTATAACTGTCACTTGCACTGTTGTATTCATTTCAGTAATTGGAATACCACCAATTTTTTGTGGAGATCCTGTACCTACAATACCACTAAATGTTACATAAGTTCCTGTTGTAGCACCATGTCCTGTAATAGTAACAGTTACAGTTTTAGAAGCATTAGTTGTACCTATACAATTATCTGTACTAGGTGTTGTTGAATGCGTATAAGTTGCATAGATAGGAGTAATATCATAAAGTGTTGTACCTGAACCTACATATACTCTTGAGTTAGTACCAATACCTATTAAGTTAGATCCATCAGTTGTAGACCAACTAAATATAGAACGGGCAGAATCTGTATAGGGTGTAATGTTAGATACAGTCCAACCGCCAAACTTTTCTGGGAACCCTGATCTAAATCGGACAAGCTGAGTTTCATACCATCCACCTTCAGAGGCGTAATTAGTCTGATCTCGATTAACTCCTGGTTTAAATACTAATTTACTTAGTGCCATTATTTACCTTCAAAGAGTGCTTTCTCATCCAATCTGCGAGTTTGCAGACCTTTCAGTATTTTACCGCTTGCACGACAATATTTTATTAATGATTCCATAGCTTTTTTCTTATCCCCACGAAGAAGCGCTTGACGGAGTGTTGATCGTTGAAATGTACCCAAGCCAAGATTAAAGGCAAAAGATACAAGGCAATCAAATTCACATTGTCGAAGAGGCACGTTAGGTAACATCTTAGATATTCCAAGCTCGAAGCGTCGTAAGTCTGATTTAAGAAGCCCATCTATTTCTTCTTCCGAAAAAGTTCTGTTATAAGAATCAGGCAACAATTTGCCATTCCCGATAAGGTGACCCACACCAACAGTCCACAAGTTTGCAGGGCAACGATAGGGACGACTACGCACGCCTTCGTGATGTTTAATAAGAGCGATGCCAGCTTTTGATACATTCACTTATTTCTTTTCCCAAGTTCTAGCTCCAAAATAGAAGCCAATAATAGAACCCACAATAGCCATTTCATCTGATGAAAATATAACATCCATAGACTCTCGACTAAACCCTACAGTTTGTACAGCCCAAATAAAACCTGCTACATCTACAAATATAAGTAGTCCTACAAAAGTGAAAGCAACAATAGGACGGACAGCTGCATTAAGAGTTCTAACCCATGGGGCTGCATCGTGAACCAATTTAGCATCATGTTCATAAAGTGCTTGTCTTTCTTGTGCGAATGTTTCTGCATAAGTACCCTCCAATTCAATAGCTGCTACTTTTTCTTGTGATTGAAAACCTTGTTGAGCCATAGCCATAGCTTGCTCGTTTTGTAATCTTGCCATTTCACGTTCATGAGCTTGATCTCCTTTTTGTTGAAAGAATCCTAATATGCTAGGTAAACCTGCAGTAGCAAAACCTAATATGGAGCTTAATATACTAAACATTATTTACCCTTTCTTTGCATATCATGTTCTTCTAAAATTCTAATACGTACATTAAGTTCGCCCATCTGCACTTTTAATTCTTCTTTTAATTTAGCTCTAGCTTCAGCAGATATAGGACTATCAGTTGGCACACCTTGTTCTGTAATAAGGTTAGGCATTTTAGATTTGATGCTGATGAGGTCTGCTTGTATAGACGCCATTGAAGTAAGTAACCAAGCAATAGCCGAGACTATCACTGGGAACAACATGCTTGTAATTTTTTCCATATTCATTATGATACTGCGCCATATATTCTAGAAGTATCACCTGATACCCAAGTTACTGAATTACCATTAAGGTTAACGGCTTTACCCCCGCTTCCACCAGAACCGCCTGTACCAGCGCCACTAGTAGAACCGCCAGAAGCTCCCCAGCCGCCTCCGCCAGCAGATGAGTAGAAAGGATTAGATGGAGGATTTCCTGCACCATTTGCTGATCCGCCAGCACCACCAGTATTACCGCCACCACCTTCACCACCACCACCTGCACCACCACCTTGTCCAGGAGCAAGAATAGATGAAGATGTTCCACCAGAACCTCCTGTACCAGGTAATATTCTACCACCACCACCACCAGCACCCCCACCAGGTTGGCCACTTGTACCTGAAGCTCCAGCACTGCCTGATGCACCTAGTCCACCACCAGCACCTCCAGTTACTGTCGTTCCAGCCTGATTATTGCCATCTCCGCCAGCACCTCCACCAGCACCGCCTCCACCTCCACCATTGACTACTGAAGATGATATCCAAGCAGCTCCACCACCTCCACCACCAGCTATGAAAGCCCCGCCATTAGTATTATTAATTGTAGCACTTATGGGTATATTAAGAGCAGGTCCCCCAGGGTTACCATTTCCTGTTGCAGCCGGATAACTAGCACCTTGACCGCCTTGGCCTATAATAAATCCGTTATTTACTATAGTAAGTGTGTCGCCTGCTGTGCCGCCAGTTAAATTCATACCGTAGCCAGCGGTAGTTGTTGAATATACGTACACTCCGCTATTTACAGTAATAGTAATATCTGAAATAGTAGCAATATATCCGGATATAGTAGATATATCTAATGAGTAATTAGCTGTATTAGAAGCTAAAGTAACAGAAAGTGGTATTCTTGTTTGAGAAGATGCGATTAGTGCTTGCAATAAAGACATTATGTTAGTCCTGCACCTGAACAAACAAAAGTTGGAGTTGCGCCTCCTACAATACATAATAAAGTAGCTACACCATATTGAGCTAATGTCCTATTTCCTGTTGCAGCTGTGCCGCCGAGTCTTAATGTAACACTAGTACCTTGTGTAATTGTTTGTGATGAGCCTGAGTTATTAAATATAGAAACTAAATCCCCCGCACTAAATATTGATGCATTAACTGTTACCCCGCCAGTAGTGATAGATATTGTTTGTCCAGCATCAGTAGAAGTTAGTACATATGCAGATGTTTTTGACTGAATAGGCGCTGATCTAACATCACCTTTAGAATCTGATATTGACCCTGAAGCACTTATTGTTGCTGCACTTAAAGTTCCTGTAAATGTAGGAGATGCTGATAAAACTGTACTGCCTGTTCCTGTTGAAGAAGTAACGCCTGTACCACCGTTGGCTACTGGAAGAGTTCCTGTTACGCCTGTTGTTAGTGGAAGACCTGTACAACTTGTAAGTGTACCTGATTGCGGAGTTCCTAAAATAGGTGTGACTAAAGTAGGTGATGTTGAAAGAACAGTATTACCTGTACCTGTTGATGTTGTAACACCTGTACCGCCGTTTACTACTGGAAGTACTGTACCCGCACCTAAAGCTGTAATAACATCTACTACGTTTGACCCTGTATTAAATACAATCATCGATTTACCAGCAGGCACAGCTACACCGGTACCGGTTGAGTTCTTAACTGTAATATTATAAGCTAAAGTGTTATTAACAATGTATTGCTTTTCAATCGCTGGGACAATTAAGTTTTGAACAGCTGATACAGTACCTATTAAATTTAAACGTAAGTTACGAGCCGTTTGAGAAGTATTAGTATTAGTAAAGGTTAAAGTAACGTCAGCACTTGAGAAAGAAACATCAGCTGTACCTGTGATTGCTTCTTCAATCGCCGTACCTAAATTAGTATTTGTAGTAGTACCCCAGGTACCCGACTGGTCGCCTGTACCAATAAGTTCTATTTTAAGTGGTGAATAGGTGCTTGCCATAATAAATCCTTTATTTTAGTTATTCGTATTATACCTTAACTACAAGGCTGTGATGTATCAATTGTGTCCCAACCAGGTGTTTGAGCATTGTTTATATCTACCCATACGCCACTAGGAGTTGTTATTGCAGTCCATCCAGCAAACTGACTATCATCAATTCTAAACCAACCGTTATAACATAATACATCTAGTAAAGTGATTGCCTCAGTAATACTTTGTAAGTAATTAGATTGTTGGGTAGACAAATCATTCATGTTTACATTTTCTACATCTACTACTACAAACTGAGCTGATATAGATTGATTTGAAATAACTGATGTAATAGGTTCAGAAATCGTAAATGTAAATATATTAGTTGCTGTCGCTGCATCAGCTATTGTTACTGCCTCAGCCTTATTAACCACAAATTGAGCTGTAATACTATTTAGATCTGCTACATCTATATTTTCAGTTCTAGACACTGCAAACTGCGCTGTAATACTTGGTGTATCATTTAAATTTACATTTTCAGTTCTACTTGTATCAAACTGAGCACTTATAGTTCTTACATCATTTAAATCTGCGTTTTCTGTAATAGAATCTAAAGCTGCAAAATATGTTACAAGGTCTTCATTAACTTCTATATTCTCAGTAACACTTTGTGCAAATCCTGCTGTTATTTCTTGTGCGTTATCTAACGTTTGGTCTTCTGTAATGTCTTGTAAGAAATCAAATGCTTGAGTGTTTGTGTCATCTACCCCTATAAGCTCATTAATGGTCTGAATAAAAATACCGCCAAATGAACTTAAATCACCCATCAACACATTTTCAGTAATACTTTGTGTAAAACTCCATACCTGAGTATTTGCATCGGCTAAATTAATATTTTCAGTTACATCCGCAAAAAACGCTGCTCCGCCTGTAGACGGTAAAGAAGCAAAAGGTACTTGAGCAAACGCAGAATTACCAAACATTAATTGTCCCTATTATCCTTCTGCTGTAGGTTCTACGGCTGGTTCAACAATAGGTTCAACAATAGGTTCTACTACTGGCTCTATTACTGGAACTAAAGTAGGATTTGCAGAAACTTCTACATTAATATTAACATCAAATAAATTAATTTTTGACCAAGTTACATCACCATTTTCATTCGTAATACATTTATTAACCGTAAAAGGTTGACTATTAAACATATTTTTTATAGCACTTTCAAATGCTTGTCTAGCTTCTTCGATTGTTAAATCTGTTTTATATGTCCCTAATGAGGGATCGAGCACTGCGTATTTTTCTTCCATGATTATATTTCCTATTTGTTAATTAAGATACTGTACCATAAACTCTTGTAGTGTCTCCAGATGTCCAAGTAACTGTATTACCGTTCAGATTAACTGCTTTACCACCAGCACCACCCGCAGCTTGTCCAGAAGCTCCACCAGTAGCGCCCCAACCACCACCGCCACCAGATGAATATATGCCAGCACTAGGGCCACCACCAGCAGCAGAACCTGATCCTCCAGCACCACCTCTATTACCACCACCACCTTCGCCACCGCCACCAGCTCCACCACCTTGTCCAGGAGCAAGTACGGTCGTAGATGTACCACCGGAACCACCTACACCCGGTAAGATTCTACCTCCGCCACCACCAGCACCGCTACCTGGCACGCCGCCAGTTCCTGCACCGCCAACGCTTCCAGAAGCACCAATGCCGCCACCAGCGCCTCCAGTAGATGCAGTACCAGAACCACCTTGACCACCACCAGCACCGCCACCGCCACCGCCGTTAACTGTAGTAGTTTGTCTCCAAGCGCCACCGCCACCGCCACCGCCAGCTATATAAGCTGCAGCATTAGTATTATTAATTGTAGCAGATATAGGTAAATTAAGTGCGGGTCCACCAACGTTACCTACTCCTGTTGCAGCAGGATAACTAGCACCTTGACCACCTTGGCCAAGAATAAATCCATTGTTAACTATAGTAAGGGAGTCACCTGTAGTTCCACCTGTCAGATTCATACCGTAGCCAGCGGTAGTTGTTGAATATATATACACACCACTATTTACGGTAATAGTAATATCTGAAGCACCTGATCTATAATTAGATATTGTAGATAAATTTAATGAGTAATTAGCTGTATTAGAAGCTAAAGTAACAGAAAGCGAAATTCTATAAGACGTACCATAAAAATTTGTAGGCATAATAATAGTACCGCTTGGAACACCTGCTAAAAGTCTTACGTTAGCATCATTTAAACTTACGGTTGCCGTAGCTGATTGCCCTACTTCAAGGTTAATAGACTGTCCTGTTGTAGCTCCACCCAAACTAATTGGGCCTGACGCGTTCATTGTCATAGCTATTTACCCTTCTTTAACTCTTCTACTTCCGCTTTTAATTCTTTTATAGCTGCAAAAGCTAGCGCTACTAATTTTGGATAATCTACAGCTAAAGACCCATCATCACGAGTTCTAACTAATTCTGGCATAGCTTTTTCTACATCTTGTGCAATAACACCAGCATCTGATTTACGCAAGAAGTAATCATGTTCACCACCCATTGACTCTATATATTCAGCAGACCAATCAAATAATTTACCACCAATCAGTTCAACTTTTTGTAATGCATCAGGAATATCTCTAACATTTTCTTTAAACTTAATATCTGATGCTGCAAAAGCTGTAATATTATTAGAAGCCCAAATTGCGCCATCTGTTGTATTCGCAGTTACAGAACCTACTGAGAATGATCCACGTACAATTGTAGATCCAGTAACAGAAGATCCTATATTAATTGTTGTAACTGATCCCGTAGTACCGCCCGTACCGATATTAATTGCTTTAGTACCGGTTGTTGTTACGGCAGTATTTATATTAGTAGTTGAAGATAAACCTGTAGCTGTAGAACCAATAGTTAATGCAGTAGAGCTCGCAAATGCGCCGAATGTAGCCCCGCCATCAATAGATGTTGTAACAGTTGGAGTTGTTAACGCTGGAGATGTAGCTAAGGCTACTACAGTACCAGAACCCGTAGTTGTATATGATGTGCCCCAAGCAGAACCTGTTGAATTTGCAATACCAGCACCAGGATATAAAGTGCTAATCCATGAAGAAGTTGAGGTAGAATAAGCTTCTATTGAATTTAAAGTAGTATTAAACCCAGCCTGACCATTAATAGGAGACGCAGGCCTTCCCGCCGTTGTCCATGTAGGCAAAGATAATCCTGTGTTAGTTGCAAAAGCTGCTAAGTTTACCGCATTCGTCATTTTAGTTCCCCGTTAAATTCTTCCCAGCTTATTGTTAATTCATTCCACACATAAAATTTATCTTGGTCTGGTTTAGAAATTGGTGCTTCCCATACATAAGTTGTTTCATTTAATATCCATGAATTATATGGTTTTGGTGCAATAAATGCATCCAGTTCTTTACTGTAAGTTCCACCAACACAAGCATAATTTTTTCTAAAATTAGCATTATATGATGTTTGTATCCATTTTGTATCTTGTCCAAATAAAGACTCACAAAAGTCTATACCTTTTTGTTCTATTTCATCACCGTCTTGATTTAGTAATTCATTGTTATTAACAACAATTACTTGTATCACTATATTGTTATTATCTAATTGTGCGAAGTGAGCCATAATTAAAAAGTAATACTTCCTGATCCTGTAAATGTATAAATTTTATATCCGCCTGTATTAGTAAATGTAGGTGAACCTGTAGTAGATGCTGCATCAGAATAACTATTTGCATATCTGATGACTACTATACCAGATCCTCCAGCACCGCCAGCACCTGTAGAATATCCTCCACCGCCACCGCCACCGCCTGTATTTGTTGTACCTTGTCCACCTGCAGCATTATCAGTACTTGTTCCGTTTCCTCCGCCACCAGCGCCACCTAATCCAAAAGTATTGCCAGCATAAGAACTTGCGCCTCCACCACCAGCATAAGTAACTGATGACCCTGTAATTGAAGATGCAGTACCCGCTCCTCCGTTACCACCAGTATTTCCTGATCCATTTGCACCTACGGCACTTGCACCACCCCCGCCGCCACCACCCCAGCCTATGCTAACTTGGTCACCACCTTTATTCCCTTGTCCAGCAGTGCCAGCACCACCTGTTTTTGAAGCAGTATCCGCAGGAGAAGCGCCACCGCCTGAACCCCCGGGATTTCCAGCTAATCCAGATGCACCTGATTGTCGGCTTGCTCCGCCACCACCGCCTAAAGCAGTTATTGAACCAAATACAGAATTATTACCTGTGCCGCCCCAAGTGGCTGTGCTATCTACAGCACCTGTTCCACCAGTTCCGCCACCACCTACTGTAACTGTAATTGGTGATCCTGGAGTAACTGCATATCCTGTTGCTGTTAAATAACCTCCAGCACCGCCACCACCTGAAAATATAGCACCTCCTCCACCACCAGCAACAACAAGATATTCTACAGCGCTAACTTTAGGAATACTTCCAGTAAAGAAAAAGTTTCTTGCTGCAAACATTATGGGGTATAACCTTGAGTGTATGAACCATACCAATTTGTACCATCTGATACAAAAGATAATATATCCATTTTACCGGCAGTTGCTGTAATCGTTGGTGCTCCACCAGAATTCCATTTAACAGAAGTAAATGTTGCTGTACCGTTACCTGTTGCAGCAGCTTGTTTTAATAGTAATATAAATGATTTACCAGCAGTAGCTGTTGGCATAGTAAATGTACACGCAGTCGAGGCTGTTAGTGTTGCTGTTTGAACTGTACCATTTGTTAGTGATAATGTATTAGATGTTGTTACTGTTCCAATAGATACTACACTTTCAGTATAGTTTGTAAGTGTAGGGTTATTAAGTGTAGGTGATGTTCCAAACACTAATGAACCACTACCTGTTTCGTCAGTAACAGCACTAGCTAAATTAGAACTAGATGGAGTTCCTAAAAAGGTTGCAACACCTGTGCCTAAACTTGTAATGCCTGTACCGCCATTAGCAACTGGAAGTGTGCCTGTTACGCCTGATGTTAATGAAAGGCCTGTACAATTAGTTAAAGTTCCTGATGTAGGTGTGCCTAAAATTGGAGTTACTAAAGTAGGAGATGTAGAAAGAACAACATTCCCTGTGCCTGTTGATGTTGTAACACCAGTACCACCATTAGCTACAGCTAAAGTTCCACCTAATGTAATAGCTCCTGATCCTGAAGTTGGAGTAAGTCCTGTTGTACCCGTACTAAATGAAGTGACCCCTGTGCCTAAACTCAATGCGCTATACGCAACTGTTTCAACAGTATCCCCAACATTGGCGCCTGTATTAAGGACAATAGATGTTCCGTTTGTAGCTGTGTAATCTGTAACAGCAAGTTTTGAGCCGTTTCTAAATACATCAATATAGCCAACTGTATAAGATACTGTGAATGTTGTTTGCCCAGCAGTTGCTGTAAAAGTTGATGTAGTTCTTGTTGTTGCTGCTGTACTCGCTGCCCATGAAGGAACGCCTGAAGCCAACGTAAGTATTTGGCCGTTACTACCTACACCCAATTTACTTAATGTGTTCGTAGCTGAGGCATAAATAATATCACCAGTTGTATAAGTACTGAAGCTTGTACCGCCTGAAGCCGCTGGTAATGTACCTGTAGTTAAAGCACTTGTTGATGTCGCGTATAACGCGCCACCTGATGTAAAACTTGTTAAATTTGTACCACCATTAGCTGTAGGTAGTGTGCCAGATACATGCGTAGTTAAACCAATCTTACCCCATGACGGTGCTGTAGTAACACCGCCTGAAATTAAAGCATTACCTGTTGCTACATCTGCTAATTTATTTAAAGTGTTTGTAGCTGAGGCGTAAATAATATCGCCTGTTGTATAAGCAGATAGTCCTGTACCACCTGAAGTTGCTGGTAATGTGCCTGTAGTTAAAGCACTTGTTGATGTTGCGTATAAAGCACCGCCTGATGTAAAGCTTGTTAAATTAGTACCACCATAACCTGTGCCTAATGTACCTGCTAAAGTAATAGCCCCCGTAGTTGCACTATTTGGAGTTAAGCCTGTAGAACCCGCACTAAATGAACTAACTAAAGAACTTGATATTGTTCCCCATGATGGAGCTGCGCCTGTATTACCTATTAAAACTTGTCCTGTAGTACCTGCTGCTGTCGCACCTAATGCAGATGTACCGTTACCATATAAAACACCATTAGCTGTGAATGTAGTAGCTGCTGTACCACCAGCTTGAATAGGTAATGTGCCCGCTGCTAAAGCTGAACTTGATGTAGAATAAATAGCGTTGTTAGCTGCAGCAAAAGTAGTAAGTCCAGTACCGCCATAACCTGTAGCTATTGTAGTACCATTCCAAACCGCATTAGTAATTGCTGCATTACCAAAATTAGCTGTTGTAAGATTAAAGTCGTATGATGCTGGAAGAAACGAGTGCGTGTTCCAACTACCTGCAACGGTGCTATTATTATATAGATATACAAAACTTGCAGCACCACCAGGTATTGTCTCAATAGGTCCTGATGCATTATCAACAACAGTTAAAGCCCCTGAGGAATTATTATCAAAAATAAATGTAGTGCCAACTAATAAGGTTGTGGCGTCGGGCAATTTAAATGTTTGTGTTGTAGACCCAACTAGATTTTGGTAATAATTAGAATCTGCTGTTAAAACTGTAGTACCAGCTGCTGAGGTAACCGCTGTATAACCAGGCACAAATTTACTAGCTGCTATATTCTTGATACCCGGATTTCCAAACGTGCCTAATGAAACACCACCATTATTATAGATAGTCATTGCATCAGTTGTATTGCTATTAGTTACAAAGTGAATGCTGTAAGCACCATATGTACCAAGTGTTAAATCAGTAGAAGCGGATGCTACGTAAGATGCCCCTGCAATATTAAATGAGCCTGTACCAACAAAGGTAGAAGAGTTAATACCTAGTTCTGCATAATTAGACCCTGAAGTACCGGCGTCATTAGATACATTGAAGTTAGTGGATGCGTTTGTAGCAGTACTTTTATTTTGAACAACAACTTGGTTATAACCTGCAACAGTAGACGCAAAAGAACCAATAATGCCTGTATCAGAATACCCAAGTACTTCACCAATAGTTGCGACGCCATCAGCATCATAATTAATAGATTTTTCAGCGGGGTAAGTACAAAATACAGAAGAAGTATTACCGACTAAAGTAATAGGAGATGTAGTACCAGAAGAGTTTGATAAAACTGTAGTACGAGCTAGTGTGCCTGCTCCAACCGTACCAATACCCACTTCCCAAGTAAAATCTGTACCGTCATATATGGTATAAAAAGTAGTATTACCGTTACCAATAGCAGTAGAAAAGTCTTGGAACCCTGGTACTGCACCAGAAAGCGTGAGTGTGCCGGTACCACTAGTCGTGGAAGTTTCCTGTACCCGATCCTTGACTACAAGAGCCATTTAAGACTCCTTAGCTTGTCGCAGTTGTTGAGTATGTAACGCTTACTGTATCGCCAGCTGTTGTAGTTTTAGCTACTGCAAATGCGCCTGCAGAATATAAAACACCGCCAGTATTACTTTGTGTATTTACTGCTCCAGAACCTGTAACTAAGAAACATCCACTTACTATACCACCTGCACCTGTAATAGTGTAAGTGATTGCAGAAGCTGCACATGTTGTTACATTAGTTGGAGTTGATCCTGCTGATGTTGCGGCACTAAATGTAGCTGTTCCGCGTACTGCTGATGCACCTACTGTATAGTTAGTAAATTCTGTCCAACCAGCATGTGATGTCATGGTATCAGAACCTGTACCAAATGTTGGTGTAGCGCCACCAATTAAACCTAGAAATGGTCCAACAGTTGTGTATGTTGATGGAGATGTAGTACGAAGTAATGTATTGAACATTAACTCTTTACCTACTGCATTGACTAAATTAGGAAACGATTCTTCCCATTTTAAACTGCCCTCTGCGTCTCGACATTCAACGCGGTAAAAACCTTCAATGCCTACTGTTTCATTAGCAGCTGCTCCAGCATTTAAACTGATAGTAGCTTGATCGCCAAATCCGCCTGATTCTTTTTGATTCATAATAACTCCTTTAGTTAATTCTTAATACAGCAGTGGTCGAAGTTGCTGCGGGAAACTCTATTGTAAATGTTGTAGTGGCTGTTTTTTCCCCACCGAAATTTAGTACTGCGACTGATGCATTTGTAGTGCTATTATATATCAAAGCGCCAGCTGCGGTAAAGTTTGCAGGGCTCCAAGTCACATTAGCAAACGTAACATAAGCCGTGTTATTACTGGGATCACTACCTATTGTAGGAGATAATGTTTTTCCCCCAGCTGTATAGCCTGTACCTGTAATTTCGTCTTGCGTTGTATACTCAGTTGTTTCACTGTTTAAAGTAGATACCGCGTTATACAAAGCTATTTTATATGTATATGGTGACCCCGCATCAAAATTAACTAAACCTTGTAATAAGTTTAGTTTAAACGTAGTGGTCTGTGCTTGTCCTAAAATCATGTTCTAACCGGAACCCTAACTTGTCCAGAACGATAAGCATCTTGTCTATTCTTACCATCACCAAGTTGAATAAGTAATTGCATAGCATCGTCGTAGCGTTTTTGGTATTCAGCCATAACATCTGCTTCACCCTTCATGTAAGTGTAAGCTTCTAATAAAGAACCATATAAAAGAACGGAACTAAAGTTATCACCTAACCAAGTTTGGCCGCCTACTACTGTAGTAATAGACTCTGGATAATAAAAATAATGTAGTTCAACATCGTATGACGCATCAGGTGTAGGGCCTACTATAAACGCTGAATTATCAAATACCGCATAGTATTCAGGCTCCCCGTAAAAATCTGAATCCGTGTCTGGAAACGATTGCCTAATAAAATTCACGTCTTTATTTAATAAATATAAATATTCATTGTCTGCATTAATAACCGCCAAACTAAACGTAGCTAACCAATTACTTGGTATTGCTAAATATTTATTACCCGCAGTTAATGTTCCTGTTACATTTTTACGAAGCGCAGGAAGATGTACTGAGTTGTATATACGTTGTTCAGCTTGAGTTATAAATGTATCTATATCTACGGTTTGAAACGTATTCTCAGTATAACTTTGTATTTCATTAACTAACTGGGTGTAATTCATTTATTACGCCATCGGGCCTCTAGACTTAATGCCTTTAGTAGCTGCACCATAACCGCGCATAGTAATACCTTCAGTCTTAGCAGGGCGAGTAGGATCACCTACGCTTACACGTTGTACGCCTGTTCGCTTACTAATTTCTTGTGATCTTAATGTATTAGGATCTTGACTGAAATGAATGTCTGTACTATTTGGGTTAGGCATTGGTTGTTTATAAATACCAATATCGTTACCGCCGCCTGATGGATATTTAAATCCTGTTAAATCACTAGCGTCTTTATTATCAGTCGCGTGACCTAATGGATAAGATTCCGCTGGTGTTGGTTTTGGAAAGTCGTTTTTAGCCATTTTATTATCCCCTTTTTTGTGCTGCAACTTTAGCCATGCCACGACCCATTTTTTTCATGTCAGTATTTAATTTACCGACAGTGTTTTTAGCTGGACCGTTTTGAATAGCTACTGTAGCGCCGTCATCACCTAAATTTTTACCTTTGGTTTTACCTTGTTTAGTAATTCCGTCAGCTGCTTTTCTGAATGCCATGTTACTTCTCCTTATGTTGTTGATACTGTTACTGTGCCTACGTTACCTATTCCTACTAGATCATTAGGCGTTAATCCAGCATCGTTTGCTCTTGATCCACCTACAGG
>Ga0209087_1000027_pt1 | contig 75171 bp, 104 predicted proteins | sample S_130805_EF_Meta_FD_187321 | JGI IMG/M metagenome (GOLD analysis project Ga0209087, IMG submission 187321) | Freshwater microbial communities from Lake Simoncouche, Canada to study carbon cycling - S_130805_EF_MetaG (SPAdes) (version 2) | ecosystem: Environmental > Aquatic > Freshwater > Lake ... | reverse complement strand
AATATGAAGGTACTCTTGACCAATTGTATAATAAAGACTTTAAACGCTTTATTGAATACAACAGGCAAGATACAATGTTGTTGGTTAAGATTCACAACAAGTTAAAATTCTTAGAATTGGCAAATCAACTGGCGCATGAGAATACTGTATTACTTCCAACAGTAATGGGTTCTGTGGCGATGATTGAAATGGCAATTATGAATGAAGCCCACGAACGTGGATTAGTTGTTCCTGATAAAAAACGAAAGGTTGAAAATGCAGAAGATGTCCAGCAAGCAGCAGGTGCCTATGTTGCTACTCCCAAAAGAGGTATTCACGAATGGGTTGGGGCGGTCGATATCAACTCGCTCTACCCCTCAGCTATCCGCGCTCTTAACATGGCCCCAGAAACCATTGTCGCACAGGTCAGACAAACACTTACTGACCAATACATGTATGAAAAAGGTCGTCGGTTAGCCACTGAAAAGAAACGATACAAAGAAGGCGATGATGACGTAACAGGTAGTATTCTTTGGGAAAACTTGTTTGGCTCTCTGGAATATACTGCTGTTATGAATCAAGAACGTGGCACTATGCTTACACTAGACTATGAAGATGGTCGTAGTGTAGAAATGAGTGCGGCAGAAATATGGAAGTTGATATTTGATAGCCATAAGCCATATATCATTAGCGCAAATGGTACTATCTATACTTACGAAAAAGAGGGCGTTATTCCAGGTCTACTCTCACGTTGGTACAGTGATCGCAAGGTCATGCAGAAAAAACTTAAAGAATCTACTAATGTCGAAGATCGAGAGTATTGGGATAAACGTCAATTGGTTCGTAAGATTTTGCTAAACTCTGCATATGGCGCCCTGCTCAATGAACATTGTCGTTTCTATGATAAGCGTATTGGTCAAAGTGTTACTCTAAGCGGTCGACAAATTGTTCGTCATATGATGAGTACTATCAATGAATTAGTTGAAGGTACTTATTCTCATGAGGGCAGTGCAATTGTATATGGCGATACTGATAGTTGTTATTTCACCGCATATCCTATGCTCAAAGATCAAATTGCCAAAGGTGAATTAGAGTGGAATAAAGAAATGTGCATTGGCTTGTATGATAGCATAGCGGATCAAGCTAATGATTCGTTTCCATCTTTCATGGAACGTGCGTTTCATGCTCCAAGAAAGAACGGAGAAATCATCAAAGCTGGTCGTGAATTGATTGGTGATCGTAGTTTGTTTATCACTAAGAAACGATACGCTATCAATATCTTTGACAAAGAAGGTAAACGTAAAGACATTAATGGTAAAACAGGTGATATCAAAGCCATGGGGCTTGACTTAAAACGTGCTGATACTCCCAAGTATATACAAGAATTCTTAATGGATATTCTTAAGCAAGTGCTTGCCGGTGAGCAAAGAGATCAGATTATTGAATTAATTAAACAGTTCAAGCGTCAGTTATCAGCACAGGACAGTTGGACTAAAGGATCGCCCAAGTCAGTTAATAAACTTACCATGTATGGCGACTTAGAAGCAAAAAGCAAGGTTGGTAAAGCTAACATGCCGGGTCATGTTAGAGCCGCTCTTAATTATAACTATTTGCGTAAAGTAAACAGTGATAATTATTCAATGAAAATTGTAGATGGTATGAAAGTGGTAGTGTGTAAACTTAAACAAAATCCACTGGGGTTTACTTCAGTAGCTTATCCAACAGATGAGTTGAGATTGCCTGCATGGTTTTGTGAACTTCCATTTGATGACGCTGAAATGGAAAGAACTCTAGTAGATGAAAAGATTGAAAATTTATTGGGTGTATTGGATTGGAATCTACGTAGCGATACCAATACCACAACAACATTTGATGATTTATTTTCTTTTGGTTAAATTGATGTTGCATTTCGCAATAAATTCCACTATAATATGTACTATAGAAACCTAAATAACAGATATAAAGGAAAAATATGAAAGATAATTTAAAAGACTTGATTCAATATACACATGGATTAGGGTGTATTGACCTTATCAAAATCACAGGTACTGATACTGAAACACAGATTAACGCTGTTGCCGAAGACAAAAGCGTTATTGTTAATGGAAAGTTTAATAGTCCCTCTGCTGATTTTATTGGTACATTTGGGATGCCTAATCTCAACAAACTCAAAACTATTCTTAGTTTTGATGACTATGATGAACGTGCCGTAATTAATGTCACTAGACAAAATAAAAACGGAGAAGATGTGCCAGTTGGCATTCACTTTGAAACAAAAGTCGGTGACTTTGTTAATGATTATCGTTTGATGGCTAAGGCTGTTATCGAAGAAAAAGTAAAGCCCCCAACATTCAAAGGTGCTCAATGGAACGTAGAGTTTGAACCTACTGTTGCAGGTATCTTGCGTTTGAAAAAACAAGCACAGGCTAATAGCGAAGAACAAAATTTCGTTACTAAAACTGATAACGGTGATCTTAAGATTTACTTTGGTGATCCATCAACTCACTCGGGTAACTTTGTTTTTCAGCTAGATATTACTGGTACACTAAGTCGTCAATGGCAGTGGCCCGTTAAAGTTTTCTTAGCACTCATGGATCTTCCCGGTGACAAAATCGTTCGTATTTCTGATCAAGGTGTTGCTGAAATTACGGTTGACAGTGGAATCGCTACATATCAATATCTTCTGCCTGCTCAAGTAAAATGATTAAAATTAATCATTCAGGTAGTATGCCATTTTTTCAAAATGATACTTCATATAATTTACCAAGTGTTACTGGGTCTGTTCAATGGAACGGCATGAGTAAAAAATTTCAGGTAAGTAATGGCACTGGTTGGATAGATATTGAAAATTCAATAAATTTAAATGCTGACCATGATTATCTGATGATCTTGAGATGGGCTAGAGAAAAAATGCATGAAGAACACGAACTAGAAAAGCTAGCAAAAGAAAATACTACTCTGAAAGATTTAGTTGACCAACTCAACTACACTAAAGAGCAGATTAAAGTGGTTACTACGCTCTTAAAAGCATAATGGAACAAGTAAATCTATCAGCCGCACACAATCCCGATTGGGCACTATTCTTACCAGCAGTTAGTAGTTTCTACATCGCTGGCTTGGGTAAACAGCGCAATGGTGAAGAATATTTTGACACTGCAAGAATCCCACAAGGGTTTGGTGGCGATGTAGAAAAACTAAACTTTCTTAATAGTAAAGAAGGACTGTACTACTATAAGTGGGGACTCTACTCTGCTGGTCACGCTAATTTAGATACTACTAAAGTTGACTTCAACGAAAGTATTATCCGTGACCGTGAAGCAGGTACATTCATGCTAGGTGATTCAGGTGGTTTTCAAATTCTTAAAGGTCAATGGCCCGCAGATTGGAAAGATCCCAACTGTCCCAAAGCAATGATCAAGCGTAAAGCAGTTCTAAATTGGATGGACACATACATGGACTATGGAATGTGTCTTGATATTCCTTCGCAATCTCTACGCACATTTCACTTAAAAGACCCAAAGACTGGTAAATCACTGCATGGCATCAGTACCATTCAAGAGGCTATTGATGCTACTCATATCAATAACAAATATTTTATTGAGAACCGTAATGGTAACTGCAAGTTTTTAAATGTTCTACAGGGTCTTACACATACTCAAAGTGATCAATGGTATGAAGAGATGAAAAAGTACTGTGATCCAAATATCTATCCTGAAAATCATTTCAATGGCTGGGCATTTGGTGGACAAACTAAGATTGATATTCATCTTACACTTAAACGAATCGTGGGTATTATCCATGATGGTCTTCTACAAGAAGGTAAACATGATTTGATTCATTGTTTGGGCACAAGTATCTTAGAATATGCTGTACTTTTTTCAGATATCCAGCGAGCGGTTCGTAAATATCATAATCCAAAACTTCAGATTACTTTTGACTGCGCTAGTCCATTTTTCAGTGCGGCTAAAGGACTAGCATATTTCAATACCAGTATTGAGCATAATAAGAAATGGTCCTATAGCATGGAAAAAACCGCAGAGAGAAAATCTTATGCTACGGATACTCGTAAATTTAGAGATGCTGTTTTACAAGATGGTGTCCATAAACTATTTACAGATAGTCCTGTAACTGATAGAATGCTAGTAAGGGATCTATGTTATCGTGGTCAAGGATTCATTGGTCAACATGGGAAAGAAACAAAAACTAGTTGGGATACACTAAGTTATACTTTGCTACAAAGTCACAATGTATATCAGCATATCTATGCGGTACAAGAGGCTAATCGTAGATATGAGCAAGGTATCATTCCAAAAATGATTATGAATGAAACGTTTGAGCGTATTCGTTTTAGTGAACTAGTAGATGAAATTTTCTCTCTCAAAGACCGTAAAAAGAGTTTAGACTTAATAGACCATCATAGCAGATTTTGGATGCAAATGCAAAGTGGTAGTCAAGGATTTAGCGGTAAGAAAACAGTAAATGCTATGACTATGTTTGATCAATTATTTTCTACGGAGGAACCCGAAGAAGAAACAATTGAAGACAGTGATGATATAATGAACGAAGTATTGGAGAATTAACATGCCATATAAATCTCAAATTAAAAATTTACAAGAAGCTTATCAAAAATTAGATAATGAGGTCTTTTCATTGACGAAAAGTGAAGATAAAGACCAAGTAAAACTTCAAGACTTGATTGGTAAAAGATCAAAAATTCAACTTGATATTAGAAAATTGCAGAAACTTCAATGGGAAGAAGAACACGACCGAGTTAACTTTGAAGATGACCGCTAATCCAATATTATCAACAGATACCGAAAATAATATTACATTTACTGCTAACACTTCCGAAATGTTGCGTGTAGCAAAAGATGGATTTTATATTCGCGGAGTTAAAATTGACCAAGATGCAAAAGAAGCAGAAAAAGTTTATAATGCTTTTACTTCTTGGCTCACATGGGCCACACTAACTAGGAATTATTAAATGACACAAGAAATGGAACAAGTAATACTAGCAAAACAAGAAAAACGTAACCGTATCAAAGAACAGGCTAAGCGCATGATTTTTGTTACTTTTCAAAAAGAAGGTATTCATTGCTATCCATCTGCATTAATTGATGCTAATTTGGCAACCGGCGATGAATATGATGTAAGCTTTCTAGGAACTCCACATCGTCACATTTTTCATTTCAACGTGGCGATTCAAGTATTTCACAACGACAGGGATTTGGAATTTATTCAGGTTAAACGATGGTTGGAGAACCTTTATCGTGGCACACTTGAATTGAACCATAAAAGTTGTGAAATGATTGCTGATGACTTATACTTAGCTATTAGTAATCGCTATCCCGACCGTGACATTCATATCACTGTATTAGAAGATGGTGAGAACGGTGCCACAATTTATTATAACACAACCAAACCTTATCAACAACTTGCTATTTAAAGGAAAATAAAATGGCTAAAATTCAATTCAAATCTAACCCCCGTGTCCATGCAATTTTCGACGATCTCGAAAAGTATCAGGATTTTTGTGTAGAATATGGATTTAAATTTGATGAAGCAGACCTATATAGTACCAAAAGCTATGTCTATAGGCAATTCACTAAACATCTTTCAGGTAAAACTGTGAAGAGCATGTGGGATACTGATATGAAAGCTAACTAATGCGTAAGCTATTTTACCTAGGGCTTGAAAAATATACCGCCCGTTACACTTATCAACTACAAGATTGGAACGAAGCAGTATTCAAACGTCGAGGTATTGACTATGTAATTGTGCCGGGGGAAACACTAACATCTGATCAGGCAATTGTTACTGGACAGGTACTAGATGCTCATGGTCGCACATATTTTGGTATGAGCCAACTAATGAATCTAGTTAAACTGATGAAGGCAGGAGAATGTACCAATGAAGATGTGGTCTATTTTGAGGACATGTTTCAGCCGGGAATCGAGAGCTTACCTTATATCCTCAATCAAATCGGTAGTGAGCATCAGCCTCGTATTTTTGTTCGCTGTCTTGCTCAGTCTATTGATCCAGATGATTTTGTTCATGTCTGGGGCATGTCGGAGTGGATGGGCCATTATGAAAAAATGGTTGACTCGTTCGTAGATGGGGTACTTGCTACTAACGAAGAAATGGTCATGCACATGAAGATTGCTGGCTGGACTGCACCAATCTATAATATCTCAGGTCTTGCATTTGGCCTTGATGAAGTACAAAGCCGTGTTGAGCAAATTAAAAACTTCAACGATCGGCGTATGCGTGTAGTATTCAGTTCACGATGGGATCAAGAAAAACAACCTGATTTTTATATGGATCTGATTGAAGCATATCATGCCTCACATCCAAATCACAATACTGAATTTGTTATCTGTAGTGGTGGTAGTCTTAAGTCAAACAATCAATCTTACATGGGCAGGACTCGCAAGTTTGAAGAAAAGGGTTGGCTAACGGTCTACGAGAACCTAGAAAAAAATGCTTATTATAATATCCTTAATGATAGTAGGGTTGTCTTTAATTGCGCCCTTCAAGATTGGGTTTCCAACACAGTCAGTGAAGCAGATAGTCTTGGGTGTAATGTTTTATTCCCTGCTTATCGGTCTTTCCCTGAGACTTTTTCTAATGACCATACCAGAATGTATGTACCTTGGTCAATAGAAGATGCACTAGCAAAACTAGAAAAATTGTTGGCTAAACCTCATTTTAATATTGGTAAGATTAGCAAGTATAATGATGGTACTATTGACCGTATCTGTGACATTTTACAAGGCAAAGGTGATAGTATGCTGAGAATGTCTACTGACTACAGAAAATATCTTAGAGAAAACAAGTATTGATAAATACTAATGTCACACAACGGTGACAAAATGTCAAAACAAAACCATCACAACGGAGGGTTACCAAATGAGTTTTAATAAGACCAAAACAGATCCTGAACTAGGACTAAGAGTACACGAATATTTAGTAAAGATGGGAGTTGAGACTCCTACTATTGCAAACGGACTTGATCGCAAAGATAAAATTTCTAAGATTGAAGGTCATTTTCGTGAGATTATGAGTACTCTTGGATTAGATCTAACAGACGATAGTCTAATAGAAACACCTAATCGTGTTGCTAAAATGCTAGTGACTGAAACAATGTGGGGGCTTGATTTTGAAGCATTCCCGAAATGCACGGCCGTAGATAACAAAATGCATTATAATGAAATGGTAGTTGAACGCAATATCAACGTTCAAAGTAACTGTGAACATCATTTTGTGGTTATTGATGGACTAGCGACTGTAGCTTATGTACCAAAAAGAAAGGTATTGGGTCTTAGTAAAATTAATCGCATTGTAGAATACTTTAGTAAGCGTCCACAAATTCAAGAAAGGTTAACTGAACAGATTTTCTATGCACTGCAATTTATCCTTGAAACAAATGATGTTGCGGTAATGATTGATGCTCAACATTATTGCGTTAAAAGCCGTGGTGTAGAAGATACAGGTAGCAGTACAGTTACTACTAGGCTTGGTGGTGGATTTAAATCTGATCCTGAAGTTCGTAATGAATTCTATCAGATTGCAAGGATGCGATAATGTTGACAATATTGACATTGACTGTAATTGTTGCTATAGTATATTTTTCAATCTTTAAAACTCCATCTAATCTCAATTGCAATGGAAATTGCAATCAAGGTCGAAACTGTACATGTAAGGTATAAACATGGGCTTTAAAAAACCATTAGATTTAAATATGGTCTGTCATCAAATTAGACTAGCAGGAAGAGAACTTCATAGTCCATACAATGACGGATTCACTCAATGGGAAATCAAAAAAGAGTTATATCATATTAAATTTATGTTAGATGATATCATTGAAAGTTCCAGTAAGTTTACAGGTGAAGAAGAATTCTTAAAAGAAGAATCTCAAAACAGAGTGATTAATATTTTAAAAAGGTAATAAAATGAAAGAATTTGTGCTTAAAGATGTGCATCAATACACAGTTAGAGTTAAGAAAAATAGGTGTTTGAGACCACAAGAGTTGACTCATATTGAGTTTATCCAAGAAAGTAAAAACGATAAAGGTGAAGTAGTAGATATTTCAACCTATCAATTTTTCTTAACTGACTCTGAAATTAAAACCCTAGTAGACAATTTGGTTGAATAATATGGCTAAGTTTTATTCAACCAAAACTTACGGCAATGATCGAGGATTAAGTTGTTGTTTTAGACAATGGCGGGCTAAACACAGTCATTGTAGCACTCTACATGGATATAGCATTGGTATTAAATTAATATTTGAATGCGAAACACTAGATGACAAGAACTGGTGTATGGACTTTGGTGGACTTAAAGAATTCAAAGATTGGGCCGACCATATGTTTGATCACACTTTGGTTATTGCAGAAGATGATCCACAGTTGGAATTTTTCAAACAGATGGCTCTAATTGATACTAATTGGACTTTGCCCGAAACCGGTCCAAATGAAATGCAAGTTGATAGAGACAATTTTGAGCCGTACCAAAGAGGGTCGCTTTGCGATCTACGTATTGTACCAGGTGTAGGCTGTGAAATGTTTGCTAAGTTATGTTATGACAAAATGGCCGAATTATTAGCTAGTGGTAACATGCGATATCCCATTAACCCTAATGTAAGAATTAAAAGTGCCGAGGTTTTTGAGCATGGAGCCAACTCAGCTACCTACGAGGGTTAGAATTTGGAGATTATGGTCTAAAGCATTGGGCGAAAAGTCCGGTGCTACGGACCAAGAAAGTGACCTAATAGCTTTGGTTAGAACTTGTATTGTGCTATCATATATCATTACAAATATGTTTATCATAGCAGGGATTATACGACATTGGTGAATATCTTGGGAATTTTAAATGAGTGATATCAGAGACCGTATGGCAGAATTAATGGAACCCATTGATCGTCAAATTATGATGTGCGACAATAGGGAAGACTTGTTAATGCTAGCCTGTGCAATGTTGACTTCGGTAAGAATTATCTTTGACCAAGAGTTGGGTAAAAAAGCCCGTGTACAATTATTTAAGGATTATATTGATGAGTAAGATTAAAGTAAGCGAACTTTTTTACAGTATCCAAGGAGAAGGCCGCTATATGGGTGTGCCAAGTATTTTCCTTCGTACCTTTGGATGTAACTTTACCTGCGATGGATTTGGTATGCCACCTGGTGGTAAAAGCACAGAAAGAGTACAAATAGCATTACTTGATGAAGAAAAGCCTTTTAAAAATTATAAAGACTTGCCATTAGCATCTACAGGCTGTGATAGTTATGCTAGTTGGGATCCTAACTTTAAACATCTTAGTCCTTTATTTAACGTAGAGGATCTTGCTAGTAACATTGTGAAACTATTGCCACATAAGCGTTGGCATGATGAACATCTTGTTATTACAGGTGGTGAACCTTTGCTAGGGTGGCAACGTAGCTATCCTGAATTATTGGATCAAGATTCAATGATTGCATTACGTCATTTGACTTTTGAAACTAATGGTACTCAAAAATTATCTAAAGAGTTTAAACAATATTTGATTAATTGGAGTGATAGACTTTGCAAACAAAGAGAAGTTACATTTAGTGTCAGTGCTAAACTACCAGTGAGTGGAGAAAAATGGGAAGAAGCTATACTTCCTGAAGTAGTGTGCGACTATGAAAAAGTCGGCTATACTTATTTGAAATTTGTTATAGCAAGTGAAGAGGATTTATTAGATGCTAAACAAGCGGTAAAAGAATATCGTGAGCATGGCTTTAAAGGTCCTGTGTACATTATGCCTGTTGGCGGAGTGGAAAGTATTTACTCTATGAATAATCGTAATGTAGCATTGTTGGCAATGAAACATGGACTAAGATATAGTGATAGACTTCAGGTGCCCCTCTTTAAAAACCAATGGGGAACCTGATGAAGATTTATAATAAAAGAATTGGTTTTTTGATTAGTGACCAGCATTTTATTCCACATGGTGGTATTGGTTCTTTCGCAAAAGGCTTTACTGAAATGTGTCAGCGTATCAACTGGAAAGTTGATATTATATTAGACAAGGCTCCTACAAACGATTTTAGTAAATTAATAGAAAGTTTGGGTGCAAATATTATTTCACCAAAAGAACCTCTTAAGTATTCAGACCATACCGCTACGTTTGCATTTAGTGATACTATTAATTTTGAAAAAATTGTAAATTTTAGAAAAAGTATACTACAGGGATTTGAAACTAATATATATGATATGTTGGTATGTAATACGCAAGAAGCAATGACAGCGGCTTATGCTATAACTGTTAATCAATATATTCCTGTTGTATTCTATACGCATTTGCATAGCATGATTTTCCGTGAAAGTCAGGGTAGTGATGTATTCTTAGACAGTTATCATAACTTCTATAACAAACATATGGAGTTTACTGATATCGTTATTGGTACACAAAGCCAAAAGAATATTGATGAACTAACTAAGTACGGTGCAACAAACTGTCGTTTATTACCTATGCCTATGAGTGAACGTGGATTACTAGAAAGATATAACGGTGATCGTAAAGGTGTTCTATTCATTGGTCGTTGGGAAGAAGGTAAAAACCCTGAAGCATATATTCGTGTAATGAAAGAATGTAAACTTCCTTGTAAAGTGATGACTAATAGTAATGGTGCTAAGAAGTTTGAAAAAGCATTTAGTGACGCAGGTATTACTGATTATGAAATTCGTGCAGGTATTACTGGAAAAGAAAAAGTAGATTTTATTCGTAGTAGTGATACTTTCTTTATGCCAAGCCTGCGTGAGAATTACCCATTTGCATTTTTAGAATGTCTTGGTCACATGCCATGCGTAGTATTAGATACACAAGATTGGAGTGACAATTTTGACAGTCAATATTATCATAAAGTAGATATAAAGAATGCAAGTGCATTAATCAAAACAATTTATGGTGGTGATCAACTAGTTTCGGCATTAGATTATGTTAAAAAATTAGATGAAGAAGTGGCGAAAGGTTGGATTCAATTTTTAGATGATTTTGTAGGTAAGCGTAGCAATACTAATGCGGCTAAGATTAATACATATGACACTGTTCAATACCGTGATTATATTAATAATTTAAATCGTACACATTTGGCTCGTGAAGATTTTGAAAGTGTGTTATCTAATAAGAAAAAATTTATTAATATTATCTATACAGATAATGATACATACTTGTCTAAAGACCCAGCTTTTAGACCAGTTGAAGAAGTTGTTGGTCTAAGTTTATTTGATGGACTATAATGAAAAAAGTATTAATAACCGGTAACTCAGGATATATTGGTAGTCATCTTACTAATATGTTAAAAGATGATTATGAGATTTATGGACTAGATATTCAACCTAGTCAAATTCCCCTATTGAAATTTTATAATATTGATATCACTAGACCATTTAATGTTGATGAAGAGTTTGATGCTGTAGTGCATTTAGCCGCATTAGTCAATGTTGGTGAAAGTGAAAAGAAACCTATTAATTATTACATTACTAACCTAAATGGTACAATGAATGTAATTAATAAAATAAAAACTAAAAACTTTATTTTTGCTAGCACCGGTGCTGCCGAATCATGTGAAAGTGCATATGGTATTAGTAAACGTGCGGCTGAAGATGTAGTTAGGTCATATTCAGAAATGACTAGTATGGACTATACTATCTTTAGATTTTACAATGTAATTGGTAGTACAGTAGTTAAACCTACTAATCCAGATGGACTATTCTACAATTTAATTAAAGCCAAAGAAACAGGTGAATTTACTATATATGGTGGTGATTATAACACAGGAGATGGTACTTGTGTTCGTGACTATGTACATGTAGATGAGATTTGCAATTCTATTAAAACTGCTATTGAAAAGCCCTCTAATCAATTAGAGTGTTTAGGGCATGGTAAAGGTCATACCGTTAAAGAAATAGTAACTATATTTGAAAGTATTAATAACTGTAAAATTGATGTAAAGATTGGGCCACGTAGAAAAGGTGATATAGAAGTTTCTGTGTTAAAGAATGTATCACCCTATATGGAAAGTTTATTTACAATTGGTCAATTACTAAAGATTTAAATTTACTTTAAACCTGCACTGACCCAAGGATCAGCAATCACTAGAGTATCGCCTCGCTGCATTACATTACTATAATCATGAGCGATAATATCATTACTAAATCCTAATTTAGTGCCTGTTGCTATAACTGATTTAAGTGTTTTATAGAAATTGGCATATTGACGATATTGTGGATCTAATGGTCTACCTTCGTCAATACTATACATCATATCTATAATCATTTCATCATAGTCAGGATCTAATTCTTCTAATCGTTCCATAACTACCTGATCAAACTTTTCAGCTCCCAATTGAATTGGCTGTTTAGTAGTTTCTATAAATTTTGGTAAGTGTGGATTATTAGCATTTTTCTCGCAATAATTAAGAAATGCTAAGAATGGATTTTTAGCGGTAGAGATATCGCCATTCTCAGGGATTAATACTTTTATTACTGGACCTTCTTCTTTAGCAAAAACATGTGCGTCTGTACCATGACCAATATAACTATATCCTAATTTATTCATATAATCATTAAGCATGTTGACATGTTTATTATAGTCAAACTCGGTTAATTCTTGCTCTTCAATTTTTCTAGCAACGATACCTTTATTTTTTATTAACTTCTCATTATCCCACCGTATTGGATTAATCATTGGATACAAGTATTTGGTATCGTTGACTCCAATATCAAAAAGACTGCCTTGTGGGACTAGATGTTGTTTTCTAAGTTTATCAAATTTTTCAGCATCTACTACTATTGGTTCCCCAATAGTTATTTGTCCAATCGCAACTGCAGGTCCATTACCAGTTCTAACAATACCAACCGTTCTACCAACATATGGTCTAAGGCTGTCAGTTTTTCTAGATTCATATTTCTTTTTGCCGTCAACAATTAGACTGGCATAATCAATATTGCCATCACTTCTGACATTGATACCAATGGTAGGTTTAGTACCTTCTACTTCTTGTATACGCATTAATGCTTTAGTAATAGAGTGCCTAATACACCAGGATCATTTGCTGTTAAATCAGGTTCACCAGGGGCAACAATAACATTCCATTTCATTGATTTATTATTTTTACCCTTAGTATTCCATTCATCATAACTTAGAATACTATTTTTGCTTATGCCATACTTATCAGCAAGACGCTGTTTTAGTTCAGGTAATTCATCAGGTATCACTTGCCATTGACCTTCAGGTCCTTTAACTAAATTCTTTTTAGAATCCTTAACCAATAAATCATAAAACAAACTACTAGGAACGATACGACTATTCTTAGTTGTATCTAAGTTTGGATCATTTCTCTTAATTTGTTTTTCTTGGCTAGTACTTGCACCTTCACTCCAGTTGATAATGAAGTTAGCTGGTTTATTAGCCATTGCAGCCGATGCTACTTTAGTATAAGCATAAAACTTAACATCAGGTAATGATTGAGCTAATTTAAATGCCATGTCCATATACTCAGGACTAAAGAAGTCACCTGCATCATGCCAACGAATACTTACTGAGTAACCACCTTTTTGACCTTTTGCTGCTTCTTTGGTAATTTCTGATGTTAATTGATTAAAGAATTCATTAGGATGATTTAATAGATATGTAAGTATACGACCATCGCTTAACCATGGACCAGCAAATTGAACCTTACCGCCCTTCATAGCAAAGCAATCTACTTTACAACTACCAGCACCCGGACATGTATTAACAACAATTAACTCATTGGTGTTTTCATCTAGTGCAATACCAACTAGTGCGGCGAAGCCAATATTAAAGAATTGTTCTTGTGCTCCGTCACTATGCTTCATTTTCTCATTCTTTTTGAGAAGTTTTTCAGGCTTTTGTGCTAGACCTTTTTTGATAGCATCGGTGTCATATTTTTTGCCTTCAGCATTATAGTATCCAACTACTGAACTACGATGTACATAAGGTAAGTTATATTTGTCTGTTTTTTTCTTGTCTTGATTACGAATACGGTCTAGATAATCTGTTAGCTCTTGACCTTTTAATTCACGGGTGCTAGCAGGTAGTGCTGTTGCTTCCGCCACACCTTGCTGACCAAAAGAATCAAAATGTTCTTGAGCTTGTTTTTTAGATTTATATCTATAAATCTCACCTGTAGGAGTTGTAACTTTCCATTCAACATGGTCAGTTGTTCTACCTGCAGGGTTTGTAGTTCTTTCAATCTTTGGGGTAGTAGTTACTACTGGTCTAATATACTTTTTGAATTTGTCTAATTCACCTTCTGCTATATGTTCGTCACCAACTTCAGTTGCCTTGCCACCGGCTAAGTATACCAATTCTTGTATATCTCCCCAATCCTTTCGAGGAGCGACCATAGCATCACCGTGCCAGTCAATCACATCACCAAATTTTTTCATAACTTGGTTGTAAGCGTTTTCACTATCAACTTCAAAATCTACAGTATCACCTGAGCTTTCCGCTACACCTTGCTTGCCGTACATATCAAGCATTTGTCTAATATAGAAAGCATAAAATTGTGGACGTTCATTATATTCCATTTCACCAAGGACTGTTTTTAATGCTGCTATAGCATCAGCCGGTGTCCCCCCAAGCATTATTCTTAATGCTCTAGTAACAAGTCGGTCAACTCTTTGTGAACTTTCCGCTACCTCTTGTTCGGGTTCAGGTTCTTCACCTTGAGCGGATTTAGCAATAAACTGCTGAGGGGTCATTATTTGAATGCCTTCGGCAGCACCGGGTAATTTTGGAACAGCCCCTTCGTATAACTCTTTGAGGTTCATGATTCTTTATTTCCTATTTCTCTGTATAAATTGTTCAGCCAACATAACCAATTCGTGTAGTTCTTCTATGCTCTCACAATGCCATCTACGCAAACTTTTATTTATATTGCTATTTGGGTCACGGGCTGTTTTGGCACTGGTACGATGTTTCTTCATGCCCTTCATTCTTGCACAGAAACTCTTTCTGCGCTTGGCATCTTTACTGCCTTTTTTGAGTTTGCTTGGTTTGGTAGTTACCGCTGTTTGAATCTTGCTGCCAGGATGTTCCCTACGATATACACTGACGCTTTTCTTACTCATTCCACCAACACGCTTGTGGTTGTGTTTGGCCCAAGTCTCCCCTTCCGCTACACTTTCACTTTTTGGCTTCTTTCCAGCTTTTTTCATGGCAATAGCTATGGCAGCTTGTTGTGCAGGACTACTAGCTTCAGATATGATTTCGGCTAATCTCATGATGTTTCCATAAAATAGTTGACTTTATTGTGTAAACGTGATACACTAATTATGTATTTATCACTTTGGACTTTTAAATTGACAAATCAATCTATCAAACGTATCGGCTTTGCCTGCAAATTTTCAGAAATCAACAAGAAAGGGGAAATCTCTAGCGTTGAAGGGCTTAACACAGGTGGTACTACACTTACCTTTCTCAAAAAAGTAAAGCGTGAGGTAGCCGAACAAAAGATGTGGGATGTAATGGAAAAGAACATTACCAATACCCACAATCTTGTTAAGCGTGTTGCCACACTAGATCCTGCTCTAAAAATGGTCAGGCTAACTAGTGATATGATGACTGGGTATACACACGGTGATTGGGAATACTTTTACAAACAAGGTGATGTTCGTAGGCGTATGGAACAACTTTTTGCGCCAATTGGTGAAACGGCAAGAGCAAATGATGTAAGACTTTCTTTTCATCCAGGACAATTTACAGTTCTCGCAAGTGCTAGTGAAGAAATCATAAATAACTCTATAAAGGAATTTGAATATCATGTTGACATGGCTAGGTGTATGGGATACGGCAAGGAATTCCAAAACATTAAAATCAACGTACACATCTCGGGTAAACGCGGTCCCCAAGGTATCAAAGACGTGGTTGGACGTTTATCCCCCGAAGCAAGAAACTCAATTACCATCGAGAATGACGAAATCTCATGGGGTATCGAGGCTAGCCTAGAGTTGGTAGATACCTGTGCTTTGGTCTTAGACATACATCATCATTGGGTAAAAACAGGCGAGTATATTAACGCAAATGATCCACGTATTCAAAAAATTATTGATAGCTGGCGTGGTGTTAGGCCTACTCTTCACTACTCTGTTAGCCGTGAAGACTATCTTATTAATCATGCCCGAGACACCCTACCCAATTATAATGCACTAATTGAATCGGGTAGTAATAAACAAAAACTTAGGGCTCATTCCGAATATTATTGGAATGATGCGGTCAATGATTGGGCACTCAGCCACTGGGAATGGGCGGATGTTCTTTGTGAGGCAAAAGCAAAAAATCTTGCCTCATTTAAGTTATTTGACTATGCTAAAGAAACGATGGGTTCCATTTCTTAATTTTCGTATAGTGGCATAATCTATTTTTATTTTAGATTGAATTTCAGTATTGGTAAGACCTTCTCTTATCAATTTGTTTACGCTATCCAATCGTGCATAGTCTGTCAGTACACGAGAATCCCACATTTTATTAGCCTTTTTTCTTGCTCTATCCGGGTCAGATTGATACCATTTTTTTATTGAGTTGGATTGTTTCTTTATGATACTTGATCTATCTGGCTTAGAATCAAAATATTTTCTTAGGCCAGCGGCAGTTTTTGGATTAGGTTTTCCTCTTGCTTGTGATGCTATTTTCTCAGTATGCTCAGGCTTTCTAGGTGGTTTAGGTTTCCCTAACTGTCCATTACGCAATTTTTCTCGGGTTGCCTCAGTTGGCGGTCCTCCTCCCCCAGTTTCAGGAATTATATTTGCCCATATTCTATTTCCATAATTATCAACAGCAGTTGTTATTTTATAATAAGTAGAATAATATCTACCTTGTTCATTCAATTCTTTTTTTGTCTGACATTTTGCAAGAATTTCAGTAGTTATATGATACCCAAAATTATTTAAGTGGGCTTTCCAATCTATTCCTGAACCACAGTAGTTATATGGATCTTGTTTTGATGTTTGGCAAAGATATTTTAACCCTGTAATTTTGTGGGTATTAACCATTAAGTAATAAATAGTCATGCTGATTGCTCCTTGTAAGCATTAGAGAGGGTGGGTATTTCCAGTACCGCGATCCTCACTTTTATTTATCATTTTAGTTGACATTGTTAGGTAAACATGATAGTATTGAAAAACAAAAGGTAAGTTATGTTTGATAAATTAAAGAAACTGTTTCAGAAAAAACCCGAACCACAAGTCCAAGAACCCCCCAAGAAAGAACCCAAGCCTCGTGCACCTAAGGAAGAAGTTAAACTTAGTCCCAAAGAGTTAGCAACTAAAAATGGTGAACCATATATTCATGTTGTCAGTATGGACCTTGATCCAAACAATGTGAACAACGGGGCGTTTGAATTGGATTGGAATGACAAGTTCATTTTGAACCTTATCCGAGCCGGGTATAAGAAAAAGGATGAGGATACCGAAGATGTTATTGTGGATCGGTGGTTTCAAACAGTGTGTAGGAACATTGCTTTAGAAGTCTATGAACAGCAGCAGGCCGATCCCGACATGAGGGGTATGTCAGACATGCGTAACATTAGAACCAAAGATTTGGGTAACGGTCGTACTGAGGTAAGTTAAATGTTTAATAGTATTCAATTATATAACCCTGATTTTATCATTGATTGTTCTAAGCTAAAGTACTGTAGAGATATTTACTCCTCAATGAGGTCTCATGGCATTGTAAAAGCCTATGTATATGGAATGTGTTTTAAACCTGGACCATTGGTATATGATTTTTCAAAAGTTGGGAAAAGCTGCCCTAGTCTAGAAGAAAAAAGAGAACATCAGGTGGGTGAGCGTATTACTAGACAATTGAGTTGGGTTCCTGGTTGGGAGGGCGAGCATGTCCGTAGTTCTCATGGTGCGGATTTTTGGTTAGGCATTGAGGATTTTTTAATCCCAAAAGGCTTATTGCCAGCATCATTTAATAAAAATGATGTTACCATTGCTGTTTGGGATATTTCTAAGAGAATGCTTACCGCAGATATTCGTGAAGAAGATGAGGAAAAAGCTTGCTCTTGGGCTGAGGGTGAGTTAGCACGACAATACAAGTCATCATTTGGGAGACTACCTCATCTTAATATTCAGGACCCTACACGTACCAAGCACTATAAAGGTGGATATACGCCAAAATCAGTTTGGAATAATTTGTTTGAACTTAGTTGATGTTGTAAAAATACGACAAGATAATAATTGACAGTAATACCAAATTAGTCTATTATAGAAGCTTATCAACACTCTTTGGAGTTTTTTCATGGCCAATATCTTTCAAACTACATATAATCCATTCGTTTCTGATATTGTACTGTCAGTGAACCAACACAAGCATTTGGTTCAACAGGTTGTCAACCAACTTGACAAGTTTTATAAACGAACTGATGTTAGGAAAATGGTGCTTAACGCATTTACTGGTTCAGGTAAAACAACAGTTTCAATCAAAGCGTTGATCCCGGAATTCATTCGTACATTTTACCCACAAAAACGGGTAATTGGTTTCATGGCACCTCGCAAAGAAGTTGTCAAAGGAGCATACCGAAACGCATATAATGCACTTAACAATAAAACAGTTAACGGTGCAAAAATTCGGGTTTATTATCAAAAAGACCTCGATGATGTGCAAGAAAAAATTGCAGAAGGTAAGAATGCTGCTTTGGATGGTGATGTTATTGTCATCTTTATGACCGCACAATACTTTAACAGTAATCATGCTTTCTTGGCTACAAGCGGTGTAGTAGACTTAATGATTGTAGATGAAGCACATATTATGTTCGGCACAATTAATGAGGAAGATACAAAAGCTGACAAAGGACAGCGTATTAAAGATTTTGTAGCAAAAACTTTAGACAAACTATCATCAATGACTAATACCGGAGTATTGTTCTTAACTGCTACTCCCACTAATAGTCAACAAATGAATACTTATTTGGGCGAGACAAATAACATTTATCTTGACCCGATGCCCCGCGATGTATTGACTACTCCCTTTTATGATATTGTTTCATATTTGGATAATGAAGATACATTGTTCAAGGGTCTTGAGTATTTTAATTTGCAATGTCAACGAATTGGAGAATTGATTAAGCTAATTACTCCCGATACTTGGAAAGAGGCTAAAGAAAATTTTATCCCAATGTATCCAGCAGTATTAGCACGTATTGGACGACGCGGTGCAACCAATGGGCTTGACTTTGACGTTTATATCGACCAAATTCGCACAGTTTGCAAAAACTATGGATTCAAATTGTTTATCTCTACAAGTGATGGTAAAGAATTTGATGGCGATACTATTAGCGATATGGATGAAGGAGTTCAGCGTGGATCTAAGGAACATGATAAACCCATTGTAATGGTGGTAATTGATAGTGGTTACGCAGGGGTTGATTTTGTCAAAATCAATAATATTATCATTGGGCGTGATCCTTCAGGTACTATTCATAATAATTACTCACAAACCGCAGGACGTGCGGCACGTATGAAGTTTAATTTTGTTAACCATGGAATCGCAGCAGATACTATTAAGGGTTATTCTTGTTCTAACGAACAAAAGCGTTTTATTGCCCAATATTATATTGAACATAGCGCCTCTATTGTCCATGTTCCAGTAGATAGCAAACTATTAAATGGTGACGTAAAACAATTTATTGAAACTGATACCTTTCGCAAAGAAGAAGGTGCTGCATTCATTTTGAAAAAAGTGTTCAATGGAGGACCAGTGCCTGATTTGTATCTTTCACATAGCACCACTGTTCAAAATGACGGCTACAAGCAATTCAAGAAAGATCACTGTGAAGTTTGCAAAACAGGCAAAGATGGACATACAAATTGTTTTCATTCAGCATGGGAAGGATTTCAGAAAATTATGGGATGCAAAATCAGTGAAGCTGAAATGAAAATGCTTTGGCCAATGTGTTTAGATGTTCATCACCGCGACGGTGATCATTTCAACAATGACCCATTGAACTTGGTGACGATTTGTCCGAACGTGCATAGGCTTGTAACAATGAAAAATCAGGATTATAATAATCGGTATCCTGAATTGCATGCGGCGTTGAAAAAAATTGCAAATAAAAAGGGCGGTCGAGTACCCAATGCTATTGCATTTGTTTAAATAGCAGTATATAATACACCCATGAAATACGCACTTATTGATACCGCAAATACCTTCTTTCGTGCTCGGCATATTGCTAGCCGCAACAGTGATGCATGGGAGAAAGTGGGGATGGCCCTTCATCTTACACTTTCAAGCGTAAATCAAGTTGTACGCAAATTTGGTATTGATCACATTGTATTTTGCTTAGAAGGTAAATCATGGAGAAAAGACTACTATAAACCATATAAAGCAAATCGTAAGTTAGATGAATCTGTAATGACCGAAGCGGACATTGAAGAAAACAGGATGTTTTGGGAAACATATGATATGTTTACCAAATTCTTGCGTGAAAAAACTAATGTCAGTGTACTCAGGCATGAACGGGCTGAGGCTGATGATTTGATTGCCCGCTTTATTCATTTGCATCCCGATGACACACATTACATTATCTCTTCTGATACTGATTACATTCAGCTTATTAGTGAAAATGTCCATCAATACAATGGAATCAGCAACCAGCTTATTACTACAGAGGGTTACCATGATGAAAAGGGTAGATTGGTAATTGATAAGAAAACAAAAGAACCTAAATTGTTAGGTGACCCACAATTTCATCTGTTTGAAAAATGTATGCGAGGTGATTCAACTGACAATGTATTCTCTGCTTATCCAGGTGTTCGCACTAAAGGCAGTAAGAATAAAATTGGATTGATTGAAGCTTATGCGGATCGTACTAAGCAAGGATTCAATTGGAATAATATCATGCTTCAACGGTGGGTTGATCATGAGGGTGTAGAACATCGTGTTCGGGATTGTTACGAACGTAATCGTACTCTAATTGACTTGACAGCACAACCCGAAGATATTAAAACAGAAGTAGACCTTCGTATTAAATCTGAAGTACGCACGGCAACTACTCCACAAGTTGGTGTACATTTTTTACGTTTTTGCTCTAAATATGAATTAACCAAAATTAGTGAGCAGGCTGAAACATATGCCAAATGGCTCAACAATCCTTATAAAGGAAATATAAATGGAGTTTAAATGAATAAAACACTAATCGCTAAGACAGTGATTAAAAATCAATATTGGGTAATCACTGATGGTGAAAAGAAAGTTGGTAATGTAACGGCTGAAGATTCAGGGTTCAATTTAAAATTAAATGGTAACAATCATTTTTTTAAAACTACCAACGATATTAAAAAATATACCCTAATTGAATTTGAATCACTAAAAACTAATGTCAAGTCTGACTTACCTTTTTATAACTTTCCAACTCCAGCTAAGTTTTATAATTCTATCTTAGATATTAAACGTAAATTACATTTGTTTACCAAAACTAAAAAAAGCAAATGTTACTATGCGGCTGGCTGGTTCGTTATCAATCAACTTCAAGAAAACGAAGTAGTATTTTGTCCTAAATACATTTTTGTCCAACGGTATAAATATATAGGACCTTTTTTTACTAAAGATGAAGCAGAAAACTTGATAAATACCTTATGATTCAAATTAAAAGATTTATTGAAAAAGTTTCATTAGTTGAAAGTAAACAGAGCAGAGATGTTGTGATTCCTATCGGGGAAGCTAGGATTCTACGTGATGAACTAGCCAGCATTCTTGTTGATTTGTATAATAAAAACAATGAGAGAAAAGATTCAACAGAAGAAATTAAAATAGAGATTAAGGGCGGCAAGTTTAAATGAGTAGGACTAAACCCAAAGTATTAATGGAGATAGTAGATAAAACTACATATAAGTGTGATCAAATTGTAGAAGCATTTGGTATTTGGGCCGTATTTTACGATAATCAACCTATTAATTTTAAATCACAACATTACTTAGATAATGAAGCCACGCCTAAATACAAAAAAACAAGTTTCTCTAATCCAGGTCATGCTAGAAATTTATGTCGTAGATTAAATTCACAGTTTAAAACAAATTTGTTTACTGTAGTGTTTATGAATTCAGGGACATGTGTTTACCCAGATGACTCCACGTAAATCTATTAAACAGTATATTACAGAGGCTGTTCTAGCAGAAATACCTAAACACTTGTTTAATGATAGTGAGTTGCCAATAGACCAACTTATATTTAAATGGTGGTTAACAGGAAGACAAGAAGGTCTTAGACTAAAAGAAGAGGGTTTAGCCGCATTTTTATTAGCAGAAATAGAATATTATGAATATGACTTGCTAGCACCTGCAGGTCGATGGCATGAGTATTTGTTAGAATTAAATAAAAAAATCAAATGTCCGTACTATATTGATGCAAATAGAAAACATCCAACTAGTGGGCTTAACGATAAACCACGCATTAAATTGTTTGATAGTAAAATTGCAATGATGGTTGGTTTATACGGTAGCATTCCAAATTACTTAGAATCTATAAAGGTGAAAAGATGACAGAAGAAGATAAAACCAAAAAACCAAAAATTACTATGCCTCCTAAAAAGAATCAGGCATACAATCAACCTAAAGTTCCTAAGCCAAATACAAAGGGTTTCGGTGGTGCTAGTGTTGTGCGTAGAACAGGTAGAGGTCGTTAATAATAAACACCTTCATTACGCATTCTTTTAATAAATGACAAGTATGAGCTACATATACCATAACACCTAACATGTACTGTACTGAATAGTCCTCTATCATTTATTTCAGGAAGGAAAAGAATACTAGAAGTACTTATAGGAATAGTTCCTGGAGTAATGATTTGACCACCGCTAGCAGTAGTTGGATTGTTTTCATTGACATTATTAAACCAAAAATAATTTGGATATAGTTTGGCTGGTTGAGTAACAATCCATTCTTGCATTTCAGTATTGATAGCATTAATCCAAAATCTTTTACCTTGTAGATATTTTGGAGTTACTTCAATTACAGGTTGTCTAGTTCCAATATAGAGTATACCATTGACACGCCATACGTCAACCATGCAAGAATAACCGGCGTTGAATGCATTTGTAATTTGCTGAGGAGTGTTAGCCTTGTCAAAATTTTGACCATCGAAAACACCTTGATAGGATATGTATAACATCTAGTATTTATGATTATGGGCAAAGAGTTTTTACAAACTGTCAACGGAATCTGTATCTCGCACGTTAATATATATGTAGATGCAAAAATCTACGTTTCATTTTTTATAAAGGAAAACCAAATGAAAACAATCGCTACTTTAATCGCTGGTCTTTTTGCTGTTACCGCTTTTGCTTCTGAGCCTGTTAAGGCACCTGCCGCTGCTCCTGCTGCTGCTCCTGCTGCTGCTCCTACTGAGCTTAAGCTTCCTGCTAAGGCCCCTACTGCTGCACCTGCTAAAGTAGATGCAGTTACCAAGCAAGACGTTGCCAAGCCTGCCAAAAGTGAAGACAAGGCTCCTGCCAAAGCAGACGCAAAGGCTGTTGCGCCAGCTACCTCGACCACAGCTAAGTAATCTTTGTTTTGATGATGACGGTGACGGTACCACTGTTGAAGACTTAGACTTACATGCAGGTTACCGTCGTGACATTATTTCACCAAAAAAGATAGTACAACCTGAGTTTAATGATTATATTAAATCTAGGTTAGTATTATCTAGGTACTTAGCACTTAGAAAGTACGACGAAAAATGGGGATAATTATCCCCATTTTTTAGCACACAAAATGCTGCATTGCAAAAAATTAGGACTAAATACATCAGTAATAATCATAAGTTATTACTAAACAAAAGGAGAACATACAATGTTTATATTATTTGAGAAATTCATGAACTTGCTAAATCGGTTCACTACACATAAAACAGACCTAGAAAGATTTATTGCTGCCCACAATCCACAACACGGTGGAGATGTAGATAATCTTATTCGCCAATATACATATGGTAAAAGAGGATTTGTATAATGAAATATATCCGTAAATTTTATGAATGGCTAGCTGTTTGGAGCGAAGTTGTCTATGAATATCGTAAGCGCAATAATATTCATCATTACTATTAAAATGGACATGTTAAACTTCATCATGGCATTGTGTTATTTTTTAAAGTTTGACCCTAAAAACTTTGAGGTCCATCCGTAATGTGGCCCGTTACAGATGAAGAATGGGAAGAATTAAATTTCCCTGAGAAATTTAAATAAGATAAATATTATAATATGATTAATCCACTACTTCCATGGTTCAAGCCCACAATGAATGCAGCATTTTTTATTGATGCATTTCAAGGTGTCAAGCGTGATTTAACTGACAAGATAATTACAGATCCCACACTAAATCGTGCTGCTCATAATTATATCAATAGTCAAACAGAATTTGCCAAGATGCTGACTGATAATGCAGTTGATCTTGCCCACTATTCTATGGATTGTATTTCAGAGAGGTACTTTCCAAAGAAAGACTAATCCACTTTACGGATTGACATTACACACACATAGGAGAAATAAAATGTCAGACTACACACCAAAACTTCCCGAAGTTAAATTCAACAAGAACGGATATGAAATCCGCACAGAAATCCTCGATATGGCTAAAAGCCTTATGATGGAAGAATACCACGCTAAATTCCATGGTTGGGAAATCTCGGCACAGCGTGATGAAAAATCAGGACAGGTTGTTACTACAATTGGTATGCCACAGTTTCCTGGACTTGAGCAAGTACTATCTACAGCAGAAAAAATGTACAGCTTTGTTAACGCAGGTATCAAGAAGTAAGAGTTCACTGCCCAACGCCCCCGAAAGGGGGTATTTTTTTGGCTTGACAATAATTGAATTTGGGCGTAAAATAGATTCATACACTGAGAAAACGGAGTTGTCATGAAGATGCTAGAAAAGGAAACCGAGTTCAAAAGCGCGGGTTACTATGCATGGTGTGCTTCTAGGGACGCAAGTATGCGTAGCGCAGTCAACGCTAGCCGGTTCAATAGTGCTCAAAAACTCAGGGCTGACCGAGTAAAATTAGCCCTAGAGTTGGTCTATACGGCTAAGGAAGTGTCAATTACTAACTGCCAAAAATGGATCCGAGTTAAGGTGCATGGTGGGACGGTCCGTGACAAAAAAGCCCTCCAACTGTTGGAAAGTGATTGGGCTATGCAAGGAATCCAAAAAAACATCACCCCTCAGGGCGTGATTTATCGTGTTGCTTAAAAACAACAGGCCCAAAATTTGACAATAATTAGTCTTGGCTATACAATAGAATCTTAAACAGTTAAACAACGGAGAGCAGAAATGGTAACAATTCAGGACATCAATTCTACTATTATCGCCGGTTCTTTCACAAACGAACAACTGGATTCCATTGCAATGGCAATCAAGTTTGCCCGCAATCAACTAGCCGCAAAGGCAAAGTTTACCTTGGTTAAGGGTACTAATGTCAAGTTTACATCTAGCCGTACCGGTCAAACTGTGCTTGGTACAGTTGAAAAGGTAAATCGAAAGTTCATAATTGTGCGTGAAAACGGTAAGGCATATGGTACTTGGCGTGTCCCCGCCAATATGCTGGAAGCCGCTTGATTGTTCAGCCCAAAATTTGACAATAAATCGGTTTATCTGTATAATAGATTCATACACTGAGAAAACGGAGAAACAAATGGCTTATATCAATCAAGACCGTAAAGCGAAAATGGCCCCCACAATCAAGGCAATCTTGACCAAGTATGGTGTCAAGGGCTCGCTAAGTATTCGTAATCACAGTACACTGGTTCTCACCCTGAAGTCAGGAAAAATTGATTTCATCGGCAACAGCAACCAAGTTTGTGGTAATGATTTTTACCAAGTTTCTCGTGGTTTTAAACCGAATACTTCGGGCTACTGTGATGTTAACCCCTACTGGTACAAGGATCACTATGACGGTCTTGCACTGTCCTTTCTCAAGGAAGTAATCGTGGCAATGAATGATGGCAACCACGACAATTCGGATATTCAATCCGACTATTTTGATGTGGGTTGGTACATTGATGTTAACGTAGGTAAGTGGGATAAGCCTTACATTGTTGAAGCCTAATCAGGCATACAAGGAGATCACCGTGGGTTACAAAGTTTTGGCGGATAAGCACCAAATGGACATGATGCGTGAGAAATATAGCCCACGCAAGGGCCTTGAAGGTCCGTTCAACTTCTCGGGTCGGGTGTTGTATTATGACAACAAAGAGGGTCAGTATTACGATCCCAAGACCGACTTCTACGTGGAACAGGCAGAGATGGATCAGATCCACAATCAGTTGATTGCCAAACTTTGACAATAAATGGATTTGGGCGTATACTGTATTCATACGCTGAGAAAACAGGAGCAGATATGAAAATCGTCATCAACACTCAAATCCGTGAAAACTACGGTTCGGCTCTTACCCCTTACTGGAAGTTCAAGGGCGGGGACGTTTATGTTGTCCCTAACCTCACCCCCGCGCAGGTCCTCAAGGTCAAGGAATCGGGTATCCCTACTCTCACGGCCCTGATTGAAACCCGTAACGCAAGTTTCGAGGAGTACGTGGTTGATTGGTACATCGCCGATGACGGTGACAAGGCCTGTCAAGAGTGGGAGGTTCCATTTGAACTTCGTTACACTGGTGGCAAGTGGGTCGCTAGCCGTGTCATTGTCAATGACGGATATATGCGCCGTGAGGTTGTTAGCAAAACCGAACAGTATGATATGTTTCCGGGTGGTGAGCGTGAGAACTACACTACAGTGTTTATGATGCGTAACGGTGACATTGTGCCTGGTAAAATGGTTGACGCTTACTTGACAAAGGCCGCTTAAGTCTACGGAAGTTAAAAATGAACGAACTGATTAAACAATTAGCGCACGAAGCTGGACTAACCCTTTCTGTAGACCAACAAATTGCATTTCAACGTGCGGCCGAACTCATTGTAAAAGAATGTATGTTGCAGGTAAAGGAAGTGGTAATTCCTATTACGGCAGATGCTATTGAAGATAAAATTAAAGAACATTTTGGAGTTAGCAAATGAGAAATACTTTTTATGTCCATTGCGCCGAATGTCAGGATCGACATTATGTAGATAAGGTTGAATTCCTCGATGTTGAGGAAGATTATATGGGCCGAGACATTATGCATTTTGTCTGCCCTAAAACATTGAATGAATCTAAATCTTTAGTGTATAAAGAATGACTAAATTAAATTTGGAGTTGAACAATGAGGTTTAGCCTTACTGAACTTTTCTCTTGGATGCCGATTCTGATCGCCGGCTTCTTGGTATTTTTTGTAGTCTGTGCAGGTGTTGCGAAAATCATACAACTATTCACAGGTTGACAATAATTGGCTTCCCCTGTATAATGTATTCATACACTGAGAAAACGGAGAAACAAATGGCTCGCTATCAACGCCCAGTTCTGAATCTTGACGCTGACACTGTTTGGTCGGCTGCTTGTGCGGCTCAACGCATCAACGGTGAGTATGTTAAAATAGTGACCTCATACGCTACCAATGATGAGATTCTGCCCAATTCGTTGGAGCAGGCTGCATCGGCCGAAACTAAGCGTACCAACCGTCAAATCATTGACCTGCTCCTCGCTGATACTAGCATGATCACCGACGCCGACCGCGTTCAGGCTGAGGCTGTTCGCAAGTATTACAAAGGGTTCACTTTCAAAATCCTTCAAGGCAAGATGTTGTCAGAGTTTGACAACAACGCAATGGTTATCGCTAACCGCGATGTTATCGAAGCCACTTATGATGTTGCGGTGATCGCAAGTCTTCCTGCTTCGTATGAGCGGGCAGTTAAGCGTGACACACTTAACCGTAAGATTGAAAGCGTATCTGGTGGATTTGTCGGTAGCGTTGGTGATAAGGTCAAACTCACGGTTGAGGTTGTTCGTAGTGTGTTTAGCCAACAGTGGAATGTGTTCTTTATCACTGGTATTACTAGTGACGATCAGGCAGTGTTCTTCAGCTACCGCGAAGCGATCCCAGCTGGTAAGGTGATTGTCGCTCAGGGTACTGTCAAGGCTCACCGTGATAATACTACTCAACTCAACCGTGTGAAGGTGTCATAATGACTAACTTTATTGCAGGAACTATTTTTGGTATTGTGATTGCTACTGTTGGATTTAGCGGTATCAGCAAAATTCTCGACGGTGGAGTAAATAAGGTAAAAGAGGTTGTGCAAGAAAAGGCGCAATGAATTTTAAACACAGACAACTAGAGAATAAAATGGGTCTTGATATGTATGCTTATGTTGGTAATGAGGGCCAATACCGAGATCATTACTATAATTCTGAGGTCGAAGTTCCTAAGCCGCGTGAAATTGCATATTGGCGAAAGCACCCTTCGCTCCATGGTTGGATGGAACAACTTTGGATTAGTAAAGGTATGCTAGGTAAAGGTCTTACAAATGCCAGTTTCAACGGTATTGAACTTGAACTGACTTGGGAAGATGTTGACAACCTTGAACGAGCGGTTAGGTACAGTATGCTTCCTTCTACTCAGGGATTTTTCTTTGGAAACCCTGCAGACGAGGTATATTTTGAACAGGATTTGGAATTCTGTGTCAATGCCAAAGCAGAACTGTTCCTCGGATTGAAAGTTTTTTATAATTCAAGTTGGTAATCATGGCAGGATACAATGCAATACTAGAACTTCGTAGACTAGAATCGGAATTGGATAAGATCGGTCTTATGCTTTCCCCACCTAAACATGGTTGGGGCAGTGATATAGGTGATCGGGCAGGTGTTAAGCCCAAAGATGCTGATAGTGTTCCAATTTACAGCCGTGATGCTGAAGTTATGTGTGGTACTCTAACTGAAATTCGTATTTGGTTAACTGGAGTACAATGGGCACGAAAGTATGATCAAATGTTGTTTGGTCAGAAACATGATAAGAATCGTGAGCGTAAAGAACAAGATGAACGCAATCGCCAATTGGTGAGCATTATCACTAAAGGAGAAAAAGAATGAGTGCAAGTTGGATTAACAAACTGAATGAGAGTGATAGCCGACTGTACAAGGAAGATGTCATTCAGCAAGCCCTCGAGGCAAGTGTCCTTGGTAGTACTAATGCTGTTAATTTTTTGACATTGACTAAGGTCTGCTACAATCCTTATGTAACATTTGGTGTTCGTCAAATCCCAAGTACAGAAGGTATTACTGGTGCTGAAAATCCTTGGGAAGAGTTTAATGACCTTCTACATAATCTTGGTCAACGAGGTCTAACTGGTAATGCTGCTAGGGACGCTATTGAAGATATGAGCCTTAGGTTTGATAGCGAAGAATGGAATACATTCTGTGCTCCTGTACTTAGGCGAGACCTTCGTGCAGGTGTATCAGAAAAAACGATTAACAAAATCTGTAAGAAAACAGATTACGAAATCCCTGTTTTTGCTTGCCAATTGGCTGCTAATAGCGAAGGTCGCCCTGAAATGAAGGGTGTCAAACGCCTTGAGCCTAAGTTGGATGGTGTCAGGGTACTAATGATGGTTATGGTATCTGATACGGGAAATGCAGTATTTTCGTATAGTCGTAATGGTAAACTGTTTGAAAACTTCACCCATATTGAAAATCAGATTGGTGAGTACTTACCAAAATTGATTAGGCATAACCGTTCATTGATGAAGGGTTTTGTACTTGACGGTGAGGTTATTGGAAATTCTTTCCAAGAATTGATGCGTCAGGCTCGCCGTAAAGAAAATGTACAAGCTACTGATTCAGTATTCAACATTTTTGATATCATTCCGATTGACGATTTTCGTCGAGGATATTGGAACGCTCAACTTGAAAAGCGTATTGAGATGCTAGAATACATGCGTCCTGTAATTGATGTATTGCCCAACGTAGAGTTGCTTCCGCACATTATGGTAGACCTTGATACTGCTGAAGGTAAAGACCAACTTATGCGTTATGCTAAGGATCAAGTTAATGCAGGGTTCGAGGGTATTATGATTAAGGATGTTGGTGCTCCTTACGAATGCAAGCGTAATACATTTTGGATGAAGTGGAAGCCAACTATTACAGTTGATTTAGAGGTGATCGGTGTTGAAGAGGGTACTGGAAGAAATGCAGGACGCCTTGGAGCACTGGTTTGCTCAGGCGTGGATGATGGGAAATTTATCACAGTCAATGTGGGTAGTGGTTTTAGCGACGGTGATAGAGATGATTATTGGACTAATCGCAATTTTATCATTGGTCGAACTTGTGAAATCTTGTGTGATGTAATTACACAAAACCAAGATGGTACATATAGTTTGCGTTTCCCACGCTTTATTCGTTTTAGGGATGACAAATGAGTTACATTGTTGATTTTGACGACCATACTAGACCAGAATTATGGAAAGCGTGGTTGAACACAGTTCGTGATTATGAACAAAATGTCCTAAAGGGAAAAAGATATCCAAGAAATGAAGTTAAAATAACTAAACAGAAAAAAGAAGCATATAATTTTATATGCCATAAGGTAGGTGTTAGAACTCTTGAGTTTGAATCAGAAAAAGATTTTGTATTCTTTATGTTAAAATGGGGATGATAAATGAGTAAAGAAGCCATGCGTGAGGCTCTAGAGGCATTAGAGTGGATGCGTGTGGCTTTCAAGCAGAACAGTCAAGGGCGCCAAGTTGCTGATTCGGCAATAGAAGCATTAAAAGAAGCACTTGGTCCTGAGATTATGGAATTCGAAATACTTGACAAGTATGATGAAGTGATTTACAATACGGGAAACAATAAAGGAAATTTTACAAATGAAAATTAAAGAACTTAATGAATCAATTGACATTAATCAATTGGCCACCATTAGTGATAAAGCACTACATGATAGGTATGGTTATCCACTTAGTACTCCAAGTAAAAGCTTTGGATGGCTCGCTAACTTAGAATCAGCAAAGGCAGCCCTTAATATTATTAAACGAGGTGCTACTAATATTGAAATTATCGCTGACGCAATTCATGATGGATGGAATATTACTGCCATGGCAGATTATAATGGTGAATTGGATTTAGATACTCCTACACCTGATGAAAAGAAATTGAAACGATATAAGTTGGCACAACAAACTTATGCACAACTTCCTGAAGAGGAAAAAGAGAAAGACCGAGTAGTTGCTCGGGCATTGTTAAAAGCATTAAAGGAGATTTGAAATGGTAACACTAGTTAAACACGAATGGCATCAAGTTGATTCACAATTCGCATTTGATTTGGACTGTGATAAACTAAGCGAAATTTATCCTGAGTTGGAGGAGGAAGAAATTGATGCGATGATGGAACAAATTAAAGCCGGCGAAGTTGATGTTAATGACATCATCAATGAAGCATGGGACAATGACGTAGAGATTGAATGGGAACGCCAATATGATGATTGGTGGACTGACCGCAAAGGTGGTTATGAGGTTACCTATGAACTAGGTAATGAAAAAAGTTGGCATACTCCTCCCGAAGAAGCGCCTGATACAACCAAATGTACCAAGTGTCGTTGGACTGGTAAAAATTATGAAACAGGTACTCAACACTGTCGTGCTGATGGTACGGTAATTGAAAATTATTTAAATAGTGAAGAAAAGTCAGACCATAGTGTTGATATTTGTCCAATGTGCGACAGTCTAGTTGAGTTGACCGAAGCGGGTGTAGTAGAAGCAGAAAAACGTAAAGCACAAAAAGAAAAATGGGCTAAGGCTAGGGAAGAGAATCAAGAGGTTGATATTGACGAAGGGCTAAGTGCAGTTAACGAACAGGAAGAAACTGCCGAAGAGGAAGAAGAATTAGTAGCGCCAGCTTGGCCGTTCCCTGAAGTTGAAGTACTTCCTAACTATCCTGCAGGTGAATATACAATTCGTATTTGGGGCCGTACTCGTGAAATTGGTGTAGGTACTATCTCCAAAGAACAATATGAACACTGGAGTGATTCAGAGCATGAAGATGACCTTAGTGATGCACTAAATGAAAGTTATGACTATGATGAAAACGAAACTCCTGAAAATGCTAGGTTTAATCACGCTTACCATGAATACCAAGATGTAAAATCTTTTTGGGGATTTGATGAAGATGATACTCATATGACTATCACCAATGATAACGGTGAAGAAATTTATGAGGGTACTCTAGAAGATTTTATTTATGAAGCACACGGTGATCGTGCTTCACGTTGGGAAGCTACCGAAGAAGAGGAAGAATTATACCCTGAACATATGGGAACAGGTTACTTAGTAATGTGGACTCAAGGTGGTAAGGGCAGTTGTATTCAAACTACGATTGATACCGAAGGTCAAGAATTTGATCCACGTAAGCTAAGTTATAAAACTTGGGATGTTCAAGGAAGCTCGGTAGTACATCGTATGTCGTATGACGGTTATGAACTTGATGATGAGGGTATGGACTCAGGCAAAGATAACTGGCGTGGTCAATGGAGTGAATTCTCAATTCATCACAATGAATAACTTGGACAACCTGGTAGGTAAGTCATACATATTTGAAGATGGCAATAGCATTACCATAGCGCAAATTAAAAAGCGAGATGGTAATCGCTATTGGGTTACTTATCAAGTACAACAGGGACCAGGAATACCACAACGATTGGTTATGACAATAGATGAATTCATTGACACATATGGATATCTGTTTGATTTAGATAGTAGTGATATTCCTCCTCCACCGGACGACTAAATATATCTATGGCTATAATAAAGTTCTTCACTCTTACCAATTTCACACTATTAACAGCACTAACATTAAGTACAATAGCAGCGTGGTATAGTATTCTAGGATTAACAGCAATCTTTGCGGCTGCTGTTAATCCCGTTATTATCATGGGCGGTGCATTAGAAATATCCAAAGTTGTTACTACTGTTTGGTTGCACAAATATTGGGCTAAAGTGAAATGGGCTATGCGAGTTTATCTTGTAGCCGCAGTAGCAGCACTGGCTTTCTTGACCAGTATGGGAATCTTTGGGTTCTTAAGTAAGGCGCACAGTGACCAAAGCTTAGTTTCAGGTGACGTATCGGCTAAGATTGCAATTTATGATGAGAAAATTAAAACAGCAAGGGAAAACATAGATGTCAACCGCAAGGCGCTTAAACAGCTTGATGAGTCAGTGGACCAAGTTATGGGTCGAAGTACGGATGAGAAAGGTGCCGATAAAGCCGTGGCTCTACGTAGGGGTCAACAAAAGGAGCGTGGGCGTCTCCTTGCTGAAATTGAAGCCGAACAGAAAAAGATTACTAGTCTTAATGAAGAGAGGGCACCCATTGCTGCCGAAGTACGTAAAGTAGAAGCCGAAGTTGGGCCAATCAAATACATAGCCGCTCTTATATACGGTGATAACCCTGATGCTAATTTACTTGAACGTGCGGTACGTTGGGTGATTATACTTATTGTAAGTGTGTTTGATCCATTGGCGTTGACTCTTGTATTAGCCGCAAATGGTAGTAGAATGTGGGATAGGGAAGAACCTAAAGTAGAAGATAAGCCCAAAGAAGAAGAACCTCAGTATGAGCCTGACCATGGTCCGTTAACTGAAGAACAAATAGAACAAATTGAAGAAACAGTAGAGAAACCCAAAATAGATGAATATGCTTATTTGAAAAAGCCATGGACGTGGTTCACATCTGGTTCTACAGTAGGACTAGTTTCTAAGCCTGAAGAAAAACCTAAGGAAAAGCCCGAAGATATTCCATGTTTTAAATGCGGCACAACTTTATTAAATGCTCCTGGTATTGGGTTGTTCTGTCCAAATTTGAAGTGTGACGTTAGAGATGGTCCTTTTGAAGAAGAACCTCTTGAAATAGAAAAACCAAAAGAAATTAAAGAACTTGTCACTAATTCCCCATACGAAATTATTACAGACAATGTGACTTCATCTCCACCATATACCGATATTGGCGGAGGATATGTTTCTTACGAAGGTAAATCTGTGCAAATAGATGCACTTAAACAATTGAATCCAAAATTGTTTATGATCGGAGCGGATGGTCAAAGTTCAGATAAAAAAGGATTTGGTACAGAATTTCCCAAGATAGCTAAAAAAGGAGAGGTCTTTGTGCGAGTAGATGTTCTACCAAACCGAGTCTATAAGTTTGATGGTTCTAGATGGATTGAAATCAGCAAAACACAATCCAATACATATCTGTATGATGAGCAATATATCCAATATCTTATCTCTAAGGTTGACACGGGTGAGTACGATATTGACCTTCTTTCCGAAAACGAGAAAAGTCAGATAGAAATTTACCTACAAAAACAGCAAGGTTGACAAATAATCAGGGCTGTGTTATTATATACACATAGTCTTCACTATTTAGGAACTTAAATGAACCAAAAATTTATCGCAGTTGCAATCGCTATGGCATTGTCAGGATGTTCATCATTGGGTGCAGGTATCGATGCTGAACCAATTCAAGCTATTTCTTCGCAAAAGCTCAGTTCTTCATTCAAACGCCAAGGTATTAAGATTGAATGGGGTTGCATTTGGGGCACTGGGATCACACAATATACTTGTATCAAGACCGATGTTAAGGCAATTGAGGTGACTGGATATGCCCCTTCTTTTGGCAACACTGAGGTGATGCGTGAGCAAGCCTTTAAAGTTGCCCATGATGCTGCACTAGACAAGTTTATTAGGTTCGTAAAACAAGATATTACATCCAATCGTGTTACGGAAACAATGTCTAGGAACGTTGAAAAGGCAATCGACCAGCGTAAGGCCAAGATTAGTTCACAAGAGGAAGTCACTGCTAGTGATGATGAATTTAAAGATTCAAATCTTGCTTCTAGGTCTAATACCAATGAAACAGTACGCACTGTAGTTGATACAGTACGCACTAATGCACAAGGTATTATCCGTGGTGCAAGGGCTGTTGATGAACGCATTGTTGACCGTCAAACTGTAGCAGTGGTTATTCGTTGGGATACCGACTCGGACCGAGCATCTAAATTTTTCCAAAAACGCTTTTCTACTAATTAATCATGATTAGGTTTCTTGTGGTAGTGGCATGTTTAATGCTAACCGCTTGTGCCAGTGTACCAAATGGTAGTGATAAGTATATCAGGACTACTGGCACAGGTAATTCTTTTGACGAAGCAAAACAAAAGGCATTTCAACAAGCAATTGAAATTAAAGTAGGGTCATTCATTGACAGTGAGAGACAGTCCTTTAATCAAAAACTAGTCCGCGATGATATCTTGGTATACAGTGCAGGCTATGTAGATGATTTCAAGGTTGTCTCTCAAAATACACTGGGCAATAAAGTTGTTGTGACAGTAGATGTTCTAGTTGCATCAAGCAAACTGTCCAATCGCATTATCTCGCAAGGGAAAAGTGCTGGGGTATTTGAAAATAGGCAGCACGTTACACAGTACCAAACTTATTTGCAAAATAGACAAAACGGAGACAAACTATTAGACGCCGTCCTTAATGATTATCCGCAACGGGCATACGATATTGCACAACACTCGTATTACCTTAAAGTTGATGCAGACAGAAGGCCTTACTTATACATTCCCTATACTATCAAATGGAATTTTAATTACATAGAATCTTTTAGGGCTATGCTTGATGTATTGGCAGATGGTGATACAAGTTTTCTTGCAAAATCACCAGGCAATGTTTGGATTATGGCAAAAGACCCTAAAGATTTTATTTTAGGAAAAACCACGCATCATAGATTTAACGACATTATTAAAATGGACAAAATGACAGAAACAATTAGTCATTTAAGGAGAGTAACAATTAGATTAAAAATTTATAATCTACGTGGCGCCGTAGAGGTAGATAAATGCTATATTCCAAGGTTTGATGATTCAAAAAGTAAAGCTGGCAATGCTTTCTATTATGCTGACAATGCCAATTACAAATTACCTACGATTGGTATTGAGTTTCAGGGCAATAGAACGGAAACTTCTAATATTGTGTTGCCCCTTAATCCTCAAATAGGAACAAGGGCAGTTGAGATTATCAAGAACATTGAAGTGTCGGTAGTGCCTATTGGCGACTGTAAAAATGAACCAGAGAGTTTACTAAGATAAGTAAAAATATGTCAATAGAAAATAAACTAAACCATTGCTCATTTTGTGGTAATCACAAAGATGTTGTTAAAAAATTAATTGTAGGAGATTCTTCTGCAATATGTAGCGATTGCATTGAACTATGCAATGAATTAATTATTGGTGAGAATGAAGAGTCTATCATAGAGTCTGATCCTTCTCGTTACGATGCCCTTTCTATTAAAGATTATGTTGATCAATATGTTATTGGTCAGGATAATGCTAAAATGGTATTGAGTGTGGCAATCGCTAATCATTTTAAGCGAATTACATATCCACCTAAAAACTTAGAAATACAAAAAGGTAATATTCTCCTTATAGGACCAACTGGTTCAGGTAAAACACTTTTAGCAAAAACAGTTGCAAAATACTTAAATGTACCTTTTGTAGTTGCTGACGCTACTAGTCTAACAGAAGCCGGTTACGTAGGCGATGACGTAGAAAGTATGATTACTATGTTATTGAATGCTGCCGGTGGTGATGTAAAATTAGCAGAACGCGGGATCATCTTTATTGATGAGATTGATAAAATTGCTAGAAAAAGCGAAAGCACTAGTATTACTAGGGACGTATCAGGTGAGGGTGTACAACAGGCTCTACTTAAATTAGTAGAAGGAACTGTATGCCGAGTCCCTGCAGGAGGTGGTAGAAAACACCCCGGTGGTGATATGATAGAAGTTAATACCAAAAATATTTTATTCATTGCAGGCGGCGCATATGTTGGGCTAACTGATATTATAAAAACCAGACTAAAAGGTACTACTATTGGGTTTGGAGCAGAGATTACTAATAATGATTTTACGGCTGATTTAAATCTAGTAACCCCAGATGATCTTACTAAATTTGGAATGATCCCTGAATTTATTGGTAGATTTACTACTTCAGTAAGCTTAACTGATTTGAATAAAGAGCAATTACTACATGTACTGACCGATGTAAAAAATAATTACATTGACCAGTATAAATACCTGTTCTCAATTGATGAAGTTGAATTGAGTTTTGATAGTTTGGCATTAGAAAAAATTGTTGACAATTGCTTGAAACTCAAAACAGGTGCTCGTGGTCTACACACTGAAATTGAGCGGGCATTGATTCCTCATATGTTTCAAATTAGTAACTATAAGAAAAATGGCATTAATAAGATAAATATTAGTCAGGAGTTAATTGATCGCCCTAAATCTATTCTATGAGTCAAAAAGGTAATAAAGTTATTGTTCAAGATGACAATGTGGAAAAAGCACTGCGTAAATTGAAAAAGAAAGTGAGTGATGCCAATTTATTACTAGACCTGCAAAATAAACAATTTTTTACTAAACCTAATATAAAAAGAAAGCTAGCCAAAAAACAAGCCGTCAAAAGATGGAAAAAATTCTTATCTAGTCAAGAACTTCCCAAACAATATTATTGACCCTAAATAGTATATTTTTTTACGAAATTTGTGTATACTAAATACAAGTGTAGATGCCGATAATCGGGTTTACACTAGTCATCTTGCTTATTTAAAAGGAGAAAACAAATGACAAATACATTATCACTTCGTTCCCTCGACATCCCTTCAATTCATAAGTTTGGTATCGGTTTCGATACAATGTTTGATGAACTTATGCGAGCAACTGCTCAACAATCTCAAACTAATTATCCGCCTTACAATATTGTAAAGCACAGTGATGATCATTTTAGTATTGAATTGGCAGTAGCTGGATTCAAAGAAGGGGACATTGATGTTCAAGTTGAAAAAAATCAACTTACCGTTCAAGGTTCAAAATCAATTTCTATTGATAAACCAAACACTGAATATCTACATCGTGGAATTAGTGCTAGGAACTTTGTTCGCAATTGGACTTTAGCAGATTATGTAGAGATCACCGGTGCAACTGTTGCCGATGGTATTCTAACAATTGATTTGGAGCGTAAAGTTCCTGAAGAAGAAAAGCCTAAGAAGATTGCTATTATATATACTAAATAATATAATATAGCAACGTTGTGCGATACCTAAGTATCGCACAATTTTATAAACCTTTTAAAAATTTAATTATGTCAAAAACCGATACCAAAGTTAAGATTAAACCTAATCTATCACTAGCAGAACCTCCACTTTTTAAAATCATTTATATCAATGATAATGTCACTTCAATGGAATTTGTAGTAACATCATTAGTAGACTATTTTGATTATACCGCTGAAACCGCACATAATATCACACTGGATATTCACGAATCGGGTAGTGCAACCGTAGCTGTTCTTCCATATGAAATTGCCGAGCAACGCGGTATTGAAGTTACTTTAGACGCTAGGGCACAAGGATTTCCATTACAGGTTAAGATTGAGGCTGATAAGAATTAAACTTCTACATCAATCCTTTTAGCCCAATAAGGATTTAATTTTAAATATGGGTTATTAACGTAGTTGATGCTATCAATGGTGGTATCAACTATTTTTTTATATGTACCAAATACCCAATGAGTTACTTTTAACTCAACATCAACTGATAAAACCATACTAGGTGATATTTCATCTATGTATTCTGGTTCTTCCCCAAAATAAAACTTTTTGTTTGGGACAGAATTAGTTACTATCATAATTTTTTTTACGTCTAAATGTCTTTGCAGTTTTTCTATACCTTTTTTAAGATACATTAAATCGTTATACTTTTCAGTAATTAATTCTGTTTCTAAATCAGATTCGTCAGAAATGACATTACCATACCAACCATTACAACCTAATATAGCCACACCGTCAAGTATTACTATTCGGTTTTGTAAAACTGCTACATTTTTTATTTTATTACAAATATTAACTATTTCTCTAGTCTTTGATTGGATATCCAAAGTGTCTTCGTATTCAAGGTATCCGGGAATATAAAATATACCCTGATAAAACTGAGATAAATGTGCCAAAGTCTGTACTATAGTTCTTACATCGGAACTAACATTCCCTGCTATCACACAATATAAACTAGTTGCTTTATTTTCCCAATTAAATGAATCTTCGGGTGATAAGTGTAAGTCACTTATAAGATCAAACCCTATCTTCATTATGCTTTGGATTTTCTAGTTCTTTTTGGTTTAGGCGGTGCTTTTGGCTTTTTAGGTGGGGCAACTCCACCTTCCCATGCTTCGTTCTCGGGCGTAGCAGGATCATCTTTAACGAATTTACCATTGACTTTAGCACGTTTTGGTTTTGCTTTTGGTTTTGCCACTTCAGGGACAACTTCAGGGACAACTTCAGGAATAACTTCAGGGACAACAGAAGTTTCTTCTATTGTAAAAGAGATTTCTTCTACCTTTGCCTGCACTGGTTCTTCCTTTACTACAACAGTGGGAACGATCTCTGGTTCTATAAAGGATTTTGGTTCTATAACGGCTTCTTCTACTTTTGTATTTTTATTATACTTGTACCATACTAATGCAACTAAGCCAGCTAATACAATGCCTATTAATATAAAAATTTCCATTTTGATGTTTCCTAAATAAGTATTTATAATGTTTGCCAAATCTAATTTTATTTAACTAAAAAGACTAAATACTGAACTATGCGTGATTTACTAAACCTAATACAAACCCTATCAGAAGATAGTACCCTTAATCCTTCAATAATTCTAAAGCGAGGCGGTAGATTTGAAAAATTCATATACATGATTGCCAATCAACAGCCGTTTTATACTATTGATCAAGAACCTGTTATTGCTGATCCTTCCGAAGCAGCTCGGTTTCAACAATTACATGATGATGGTAAATTTTCAGGTACTCTTAAAATTAAATTAGAAGATGGTAGGCAAATTCCATTAAGTCACTTGTTAAAAACTTCTGATTTAGGAGGAGAGGCTAAAACAGGTGAAGAGGGTGAGACTACAGGTAAAGAATCAGCTTTATTAAAACCTTCTCAAATTAAAATCACTGATAAAGACATTCCTGCTAGTCAATTAGGAGAAACAATTATTAATAATAGTGTGCTGCAATCTACTGATTATGGCAGATTAGTCATTGAAATGGCTGAAACTATAATGAATGGAGGCAATCCTGTTATTCCCAAAGATGTTCCTACTAAGATCAAAGAGAGTATTATTGATTACGCAGGTGAGTATTTAGGTGTACTTGCATTAGTTTCAGGCACCTCACGTTTCCCCAGAAAGAAGGGTTTTACTGAATGGTTAGGAAGTGATGTATCTGAGTTAACTATTAATTTCCCAGGTAAAGCTAATACTAACATTGCCGATAGCTACGCCAGTATTTCCAATGACAAGACAAATCACAAAATTAATATTTCAAGCAAAGGCCAAGGTGGCGGAGCTCCTCCAAGTGTGAGTGGATTAAAAGTTCCTGACGAAATTAGAAATAATCCCGATTATCTAGGTGCAGTAGGTTTCATTGATTTATGTGATAATGGTACTAAAAAGGTTGCCGCTAAAATATCTTTGCCTTCACCTAGGACCATTAGCTCAGTCTTTGCTGCTATGAATTTATTAAATGAAGTAGCACCCGAATCTATACCACAGAAATTTAAATCAATATTGCCTTGGGATGTTAATAAAATTACAAACGATGTTAAAGAAAGTATAGAGAACTTTAAAAAAAATGTGCAGTCATCTGGACCTAATTCATACCCAGGTAAGATGCCAGGGTATGATATATTTTTTAATGACATTAAATTTAAAAAACCAAGTAGCGACGGTGGCAAATTAACCCATGCTGTAAAATTAGCGGTGATGAATGCAGTAAACGAAGGTCAAGCTATTCCTGAATTCCAAGAAGTGGTATTATCTATTTTAGATATGAACTTCATTCAGCAATATGCAGACTTTGACCCCAAGAGTAGAATTATGAGTTTTGCAACACAATGGCCTGCGAAACTTGAAGGTCAAATTACACTTGAATCTAAATCAGGCGGAACTGATCCAACTAAAGGTGGATTTAGTTTTAAACTAGCAAACACCTCACCCAAGACCGATTTAGAAGAACCAGACGAGTTAGGTACAGAAGTAGTTCCAAAGGGTGATGTTGTAGGCACTGTATCCGATTTAGCAACCTCATCAATTAACATTGTCAATCCAACAAGAAAAGAACCAGAAGAAAAACCTAGACAAGTAGGTGATGTTGGCCGACAAAAACGCAAATCATAATTTCCAATAATACTTGACTTCATATAATTATAATTGTATAATTGTATTTGTTTTTATTAAAGGAAATTTATGAATCTTGTACCAATGGTGTTAGAGCTATCTTCCAAAGGTGAACGAGCAATGGATATTTATAGCCGACTATTACGTGATCGTGTTATCCTCTTGGAAGGTGAGGTACACGATCAAATGGCTAACCTAATCGTTGCCCAATTGCTTTACCTAGAAAGTGAAAGTGACAAGGATATCAGCGTTTACATTAATTCTCCCGGTGGTTCAGTTACCGCTGGTATGGCTATCTATGATACTCTACAGTTTGTAACTCCCGATATTGTTACTATTGTTATGGGGCAGGCATGCAGTATGGGTAGCTTGTTAGCACAAGCAGGAACTCCTGAAAAGCGATTCATTCTTCCAAATGGTCGCCATATGGTTCATCAACCTAGCGGAGGTGCCCGTGGTCAGGCTACTGATATGGAAATTCAAGTCAAGGAAATTCTTGAAATGAAGCGAAACCTTACCAATATCTATGTCAAGCATAATTCAAAAGGTAAGACTTTTGATGAGTTGACTAAAGATATGGAACGTGACTACTTCATGTCCGCTGAGGAAGCTGTGGAATATGGCCTAGCCGACAAAGTGTTGCATAAACGCAACAGTTGACAAATATTCGTTCCTGTGCTATAATAGTTCTTTAAGTCAGACTCTAGGATAGAAAAATGACTGAAGTTCTGTGCAAAGACTGCAAACACTCTAAGGCCAACTTACTAGATCGATTACTACAATCTAGTTACGCCTTTAAATGCACCATTGAAGAATCTTGGCATGCCCCAAAACCTGATAGGGTTACGGGTAAGCTTGGTACAGGATATTATGAATCATGTTCTGTAATGCGAGTTGGTAACGAATGTGGGCCTGATGCTAAGCGTTGGGTACCTAAAGATTCCAAAATGGTTTTCATGTATCTTCAGCGGTAATCAAAATGAAAGTTCCAGTGATTGGCAGTGTTGTTAAAATCAATGTTCGTAATGAACAAGGATCAGCAATGATTCCCCCTCAACCCACTTCACTGGCATATGAGGGTAAAATTTTACCCTCATACTCTTGGTTAACTGATAGACAATTTTGTTTGTCTGGTAATAAAGATTGGCCTATTCGTGTTCTCAATATAGATTGTATTGAAAACATTGAATTATTGTCAGGTTCATTTAAAGAAGTAAATACTGATACAAAAGTATATGAGATTGCAAGTAGCAAGGGTGGAAAATACATTGTTACTAGTAATACAAAAGGGTGGACATGTACATGTCCTGGCTTTCAATTTAGAAAGCAATGTAGACATGTATCAGAATTAAGTAAATGAATAATAAACTTTTAGAGTTAGCCAAAAAAGTCAATATTAATTGGGATGATAACGATTCATGTCATATTAGTAAACTAGACCTTGAAAAGTTTGGTGAACAAATTATAACAGAATGTATTAATATTGCAAATACAAAAATAACAGGTCGCGGTACGGCTATGCAAATAGAAGCAGACTTTTACAAAGATACCAATGAAAATAGAACTAGCAAGTGATCTACATTTAGAATTTGGTCCATTAGAATTACCAGGTGGTGAAGTACTAATCTTGGCCGGTGATATTTGCGAATACCGAACATTTAAAAAAAGAAAACCAAATGCTACTGAATTCTTTGAAAATCAGTGTGCTAAATATGACCGTGTGTTTATGGTAAGTGGTAACCATGAATCTTATCATCATAGACTAGATAAAACCCACGAAGATTTTAAAGCAATATTGCCCAACAATGTTACAATATTAGAAAATGAAACAGTAGACTATAATGGTATAGTATTTATGGGCGCTACTATGTGGACTGACCTTAATCAGAATGATCCTGTTACTGAGATGACAGTTAAGGACGGAATGAATGATTATAGGGCCATACAAAACTATTATGCTGACAAAGACCTATACTACAAACTAACACCTGACCATACCTATAGTTTACATAAAAATACACTAGATTATTTTAAAACTAGTTTGGCTGAATATCAGGATCGTGAAGTAGTAGTTATTACTCATCATGCTCCATCATATCAAAGTATCCATGAAAGATATAGGAATAATCATCATATGAGCGGTGCTTATGCAAGTGACCTAAGTGAATTTATATTAGATCATCCGCAGATTAAGGTTTGGTGTCATGGGCATGTCCATGACTTTTTTGAATATCGTATTGGTTCTACTAGAGTGGTTTGCAATCCTCGTGGTTATGTTGGATATGAAAATGGCCCACATGATTTTCAATTATATGATTTGGATATCTGAGTAATCAATTTATCCAAAACATATTGCATTATTATACACAGTATTGTATAATATCTTCAAGTTGTGAAAAACAACTTTTTACTAAAGGAAATTTAAAATGAATGTAACTAAACAAGAACAATTGCTTGAAGCACTTCAGGCTGGTGAACAACTTACCACAAAGCAAATTGCTGATCGTTTTGGTATTGCTAACCCAACTGCTACAGTAAGCAATCTTCGTTTGAATGAAGGTTTTGCTATCTACGCAAACAAGCGTACCGATACTAATGGCAAAACCTTTACTAAATATCGTTTGGGTCGCCCAAGTCGTGCAGTAGTTGCCGCAGGCTATCGTGCAATTGCAGCCGGATTTGTTTCTTAATTTTTTAGGAAACTAAACAGAAAGGTAAAGGGAATAAAAACCCTTTACCTTTCCTTACGTTCTAAGGTGTAAAATGGATGATAATGTTAAAGAAATTCTTTTGATTATGCAAGAAGAATGTGCTGAAGTAACTCAGGCTATTAGCAAATGTTTTAGGTTTGGTCTAGACAATCACAAACCGAGTAAGCCCAAAACTAATAAAGAACACCTAGAAGAAGAGTTAGGCGATTTAGTAGCAATGATTACTCTATTAGAGATACATGGAGTTGTCAGTCAATATAATATAGAAAAAGCTAAACTAGCTAAATTTGAAAAGCTAAAGACTTGGTCTAACATTACAATTAATAAATAAGATTATGGATAATATTTGGGATTTCATATTGATTTTTTTATTGGGCTGGACTGTTGGAGTAAAGTTCTATATGTATAGATTAGAAAAAGGCCTAAAAGAGTATGCAAAAGATAATGGTATTAAAATAGAAGAGGTAGATGGTAAACCATCTATTGTCCCTACACTAATAGTAGAAATTCAAGAAGGTGTTTTATATCTTTATGACAAAAAAAGTAAAAATTTTGTATGCCAAGGTAAAACCTTAGATGAAGTTGCAAACCTATTAGAAAATTATAATAAAATTCCTCAAGCAAGAATAGAGTATCTTAACCGCATTCTTTTGATTGAAAAAGGCAAAGTATATTATGAAAGTTAATATTGGGCCTTTTAACCCAAATCATAATCGTAGAAAAATTAAAGTTCATGTTGATTATTTTGACACTTTAAGTTTAGACCACACCCTATCACTTATAATCTTACCTTGTTTGATTCAGTTAAAGAATTCTCAACCGGGTAGTCCTATGATTATTACATCAGACTCGGATCCAAATCAGATTACATTTGATTACTTTGAAGATGATTTGGAAAGCTTATACTTTGAAAAAAACGACGAAGCGTGGGATGAAATATTAGATAAAATGATTTGGTCTTTTCAACAGCTAGCGTTTGACCGTGAAAATAATATTTTCAAACTTGATGCAGGTGCCCGAGTATTATACGACGACCGTATACAAGAAGGGTTAAATTTGTTTAGTAAATATTACAAGGCCTTGTGGGATTAAAATGAATTTTATTAATATATTATCAGGTCTAGAACAATTAACTGGCAACAGTAGTAAACACATAAGTAAAAAGCAATATGAATTGTTTTGCAAAGAGTTTGTTTTTGAAAAACTTAAGGGTACCAGTTTTGCAGAATCTTTTTGCAAAAAGTTTAAGTTCAATGATACCTTCTTAAAAAATTTAAGTGACGAAACAGCCAAATATCATATTGAAATGTTGGGATATATCAAATGACTCAGAATGTTAACCGTTACTGAATACAGTTACAGAACCGACATTAGTGTTCCATATGGTTCATTGAACTCTCTATTAGAATGGTGCAAAACAAATTGTAAGGACAATTGGGGATGGCATATGATATCACCGTCTGGTGAAAAACCCGGATTATATAAATTTCATTTTATGAGCGAAGCTGACCAAATAAACTTTATTCTGTGGCAAAAATGATTCATTACACTTTTAAACGTGAGTCAAATGACTTTACCGATATCCTAAAAGATTCTTCTCTTAAAAAAGAAATTGATTTCCAATTATCATGGAATAAACATATTCTATTGGGCTTTAGAGATGATGTACCCCAAAAAATATTAGGGTACATTGTAATTAAATATGGTGAAGAAATTGTGAATCCATTTGAATTTGATTATATTCCAAACGGTATCCACATCCAAACACCTTGACTCATCAATAGACCTGCTATTGATCCTACAACAAGACTAGCCCAAAACAATGACATACTAACTGCTAGTATACTTGCGGTTAGTAATACTATAGCTATTTGAAACGCAGAACCAGCAAAAGTCAACCAAGGACTTCTTTTGCGAATTTCATCACGCTCGGCTTCTAAAGCACGGGCTTTAGCCATTAGTTCCTTTTTACCTTCTCCCTTTTCAGGATCGCTTTCATAACGATCTATTTTGGCTTGTAATTTCGCAGCCTTTTCAGGTTGTTTTTTATATTCTGCGTCATCTTTGGCCATTTCGGCTAGAGTTTGTTTTATGCTTTTTGCTTGATAAAATGCCCAAGTGTCATTAGCCTTTATAGTATTGTTTAATACCTTACTAGAATTATTACCTGCAATATAAGTGTTTATAGCAAGTAGTGCAGCTAGTACTGTGATTACCCAACCTGCTTTATCTTTTATGTGTGCTTCACGTTCCGAACGTGATTCTTTTTTAATCTCAGTCATTATTATTTCTTTTACTGGTTAATTGTGGTTGGGGCCGCGTTTCCTCTTGTTGTGGTTGAGGTTGAGGTTGAGGTTGAGGTTGATGGTCCTCTTGTTGTGGTTGTGGTTGATGGTCCTCTTGTTGTGGTTGTGATGGTTGGAGTAGGAGGTATTGGACCTACAGGCTGGTTAATTTGAGTTTTGCTGATAACCCAATAGTCAGCAGAGATTGCAGGGTTTTCTATAACTTGATAGGGCATGTAGAAATAGCCATAGTCTCCCCAACCCGGACCCCATGAATTTCTAACTATAAACCTAGAATCTATATCACGGTAACCAACAATACACACTGCATGTGCACCTAATAATCTTTCTCTCCCCAAATCGGGATAAGGCATCAGCCCCGTGCTATTAATATTAAAAAAACTACCATATACATTGAATCCAACTATTACCGGATTACCTGCTGCTACAGCAGCTTTTACGGAGTTAAAGTCTACACATCTTTGATATCCTGTTACTTTACGTCTTGCAGCATCTGCATAGGCTCCTAAATTAGGTTTAATTTTAAATTTACTAATATCATGTGGCCAATAATATTCAAGTGGAGCGCCCTTTTTATTTACTACTTTTAGTCCATCACGTATCCAAGCACCTGAATCACGATTAACTGTACCTAGTAATACACGTTCTTCATAATATATAAACAGTCTGCTTATTTCAAAATTCTTATTATAAAGTTTACGATCAATTAATTCTATAGCACCTGCTATAGCCTGACCAGTACATGATCCTAAACTACCTTGATCTTCAATAGAACTAGCCCATCTACGTAAATCAACTAGTGGGGGTTGATTTGATATAGTTATAGAAGGGGTGTATATGTAGTCTCTAGCATCATATTTGTCACGCATTAAATGTAAACTTTGATATTTGAACATTATTGTGGGCTCCTATATCATTATTTATGAAAAAATTTTCAAATAGATAGTGTTACGATTAAATATTATAAAATTAGTAAGGCGATTAAATGATATATGATTTTATTGAAATAGGTACTAGTAATATAGAAACTCTCATTGAACACGCTGATGATAATACCATTGGTTTGATTATGAAGAGTTCAAGGCACTGGCTCGCAGCCAAAGATTCTCCTTACCGATTAGAATTGAGCCTGATAATTAAATATATAAATAAAAGATGAGCACTCTAAGAGAACAGTTTACCCTAGAAGAAATGCTTGAAAAGACTTTTTCGAGTCACCGCAATCGCAGAGATTCATTTGCAAAAATGATTGCACATCTCAAAACTATTAACAATCCGTTAATCATAGAAACAGGATGTAGTCGGGAAACAAATAATTGGGCAGGTGACGGAATGAGCACAATTATTTTTGACAAATATATCAATGATTACAATGGTGTGCTACACTCTGTTGATATAGATGAAAACAATGTTAGAACAGCCGCTGCACTAGTTAGTGATAAAACAACTGTGCATTGTTCCGACAGTGTGGCATGGTTATGGAATTTTAATCAACGTAATACAAAAATTGATCTGCTGTATCTTGACAGTTTTGATTATCATGATGATAGTAGACTTAGTAGTATGCAGCATCATATGTATGAATTAGCTGCTATATTACCTAGTCTTAAAAATGGCACTATGATTGCAGTAGATGACCACTTTGGTGATCACGGTAAGGGCGAATTAGTAAAACAATTTATGGAACAGATTGGTGTTCCTATGATACATAACGATTACCAACTAATTTGGCAATGGACTAAAGATGTTTAACTAATCACATGACTAATTATTTAAACAAACCTATAAAAATTCTAAATCTCAATCATACTCATGTCGGTAATTTGAGAATGGGTGATTTAGTGTATGTGCTATATCGTTTAGAAGATGAGAGAAGGAAACACCCAACGCATTATTTAAAATTTTACCTACCAGACGAAATCTTAGCTCTTCGGGAATCTTGGGGTACGGTAACGTCAGATTTTCGTTTGCATTTTAAATGGTGGTTGGAAGAGAGAACGGATTATTTTAGCAAAACACCGGGCGAAGAAGACTTCCCCGGTATGGCATTAGCTGTGTGGGGTATGCAGCCAATACTAAACGATTTAGTTAAAATACACAATCCTGAGCCCATGAAAAAGAAAATAGCCATATTTCCTTTGATTGATGCTACTTATGATATAGAGCGCAATTGGCCTCGTAGGGTACTAGATGATATATTAAGAGAATATAGTCAGTACGAAGATTATGAACGTGTTATCTGTTGTGCTAACAAAATTGATTCAATTGATCCTTACAATTTTACCTTCAGTACTGATTTTCATGCTAATTTACAGCATTTATTAGAATGTGAAATTTTTGTAGGTGGATCAACGGGTTTTACTGCATTAGCCGGAGCTTTATATAAACCCGAGCGTAAAATGGAATATTATTATGCAGAAGGGAAGCACGGTTGGTGGGACTCTACTGTAGCATTACCGTTTACCAAACAGGGTACGCCAATATTTTACCAAAGACTTCCAACAGATAGTTGGGATTACTAATTTGAATCTGATCGATACCTTCTTGTTATTGTTAGGCAAACCCCTATGGATTTAATAGAATATAAAAATAAAAAATATCCACATTTCCAAACAATAGGTAACGCAAGTCAATTTGCTATCCCTTATGCAAAATATTTTTGTAATGGTGACGGGTTTGATATCGGCTGCAATAGAATTGAATGGGCCTTTCCAAGTGCACAACCTATTGACTTGAACCTTGATGACGAATGGCACGCCTTGCATTTGCCTAATAGACAAGTAGACTATATATTCTCCAGCCATTGTCTTGAACACTTACCAAATTGGGTAGATGCCTTAGATTATTGGGGAACTAAACTTAAAACAAATGGCGTTTTGTTTTTATATCTCCCGGACTATAGTCAAGAATATTGGCGACCTTGGAACAATAGAAAACACATCCATATATTAAATGTTAATATAATCCAGGATTATTTAGAAGATAAAAAATACATCAATGTCTTTTATACTGGCACGGATCTGAATAATAGTTTCATGATCGTAGCTGAAAAAGTTTGACTGATGAGATTGAGCGTAAATACTTGTAAATAATATTTACAATTTAATTAGGAATCTAAAAATGTTTTTCCCACCGTATAAAGGTTTAGAATGTCAGCAACAGGAGCACTTCCTTACAGTCTTTGAAAAATTTTTTAAAGAAGTTAATCCAACAACAATCGTGGAAATTGGCACTGGATCTGGCGGAACCAGTCTAGCATTAGTTGATTTATTGCACAACTTAGGGCAGTCACCCACTTTCATAAGTTATGAAACACATCCTAGAAATTCATGAAAAAATTTTCAAATGGATGGTGTTGTGATTAAATATTGTATACTTAGAGATATTATGATTGACGAACTTTTTAAAAACAAACCCAATTCTATTCACGATGTAATACCCAGTACCTTCTTTACAAAATACGACTCTTACGACTATATATGGAGTGGAACCTGTTATGAATGGTATTGGGCAGTAGCGAAAACCATTAAGCCAAAAACCTTTATGGAAATTGGAGTAAAACTCGGTTTCAGTTTTTTATCAACTTTAGCAGCAACCGATACTATAGAATATGCACTTGGTTGGGATTTACAGACATATGGCAGCGATCATAATGAAATTTCTAGGGCTAACATTACTGAATATTATAAAGGTACTAGCCGTTGGGAAATTCTACACATGGACAGCCAAGCTCAATCCGAATTACCTCAATTTTTTGATCTTGTTTCAATTGACGGATGCCATGACTATAACTGTAAAATCCACGATTTAAACATTGCTGCTAAAAACTGTAGATATATCATATTAGATGATTATGATTATCTGCCAAATGTTAGGAATAGTGTTAGTCAATGGATGCGAGATAACGTAAAAATAATTGATTGGGCTTTATACATTCCTACCTTTAGAGGCAGTCAATTAATTAAAATTAAGGAACATTGATGCATTATGATTTTATAGAAATTGGAACTAGTAAGTTTTCAACTCTGATCGAGGATGCCGATGACTCTATAGTGGGACTGTCGGTAGAACCTCTAAGTCACTATCTTGACAAACTACCTAGTCCTAAAAATGTAAAAAAACTTGCTATTGGTATAAGTTTCAACAATATAGAAGAAGATATTGAAATCTATCATTTACCTGATCAATATGACGATGGTAAAACCTATGCATTTTGGATGTTTGGTTGCAATAGTACGAACGAATATCATCCCGAGCACATAAAGCATAACATCACACATCTTATAGAACGCACCAAAGTACGAGCCATACCAATAGGCAAACTATTTGAAGATTATGATGTTACAAGTCTAACCCATCTTAAAATCGATACCGAAGGTGGTGATTCATCTATCATGATACATTTAGCGCAGTGGTTTGCGGACAATCCTGGGCGCTGTCATTGGCCAGAAAAAATACAATACGAAACTAATCATACTACACCCGGCAACATAATAGAACAATCTAGAGTTATTTGGCAACAGCTGGGTTACAAGATGATGTGGGAAGGAGCAGATACTTGGATGTATAGAGATGAACTACCACCAGATCCAGTGATTCAAAGGATAAAAAGTTGGGATCCCAACAATCTAGATGCTTGGGCTCAAGAATTTAGGGATTTTAATCATTACTGGCATCATTGGCATTGCCATCACTATGCAGGGAAAAATATCTCAGACAAAGGCTGCGCTCACGATTATCTAGATGGTTACTATGGCAAAGAATTCGCCAATCGTGACCGTGATATTACCTTAGTTGAAATTGGCATAGGTGATGGTTATAGCTTGGTACTATGGCGAGAATGGTTTAGGCGAGCTAAAATATATGCTATTGAATTGAATCCTCATGGTTATTTTCACAAAGAACCTTGGACTATTCCTGGAGCCACAAGTATTTTTGCCGATGCTTATCTACCTGAAACAGCTAACTTGTTTGAAAACAATAGTATAGACTATCTGATTGATGATGGCAATCACACCATTGAAAATCAGACCCTATGTATTCAACTGTATTTTAGCAAAATTAAACCCGGCGGTAAGATCATCATAGAAGACGTTCGGCAACTTGAGTATTGTTATGAATTTGAAAATTATTTACGTTCAAATAATTTTGCTGCCCATACTCAAATACTAGATTTGAGAGATAGAAAAGGACGAGATGATGACATTATATTTGAAATAACAAAACTATGATAGATAAAAAAATACACCAAATTTGGGTTGGTCACTATGATATACCAGCTAGGGAAAAGCGTATAGCAGAAGAAGTTGCTAATCAACATCCAAACTATGAATATAAGTTATGGACAGACAATAACTTACCAGTGATACCTGCACATTTGCAGCCCGTGTATGATAAAATGTATTCTCAACGTGATTATGTTTATTGTGCTGATATGCTGCGTTGGTTAGTAGTTTATCAATATGGTGGATGGTATCTTGATATTGATTGGGAATACATATCAAATTTAGATGATATGAACATTGATCATAGATCAGGAATTGTGTTTGGACATTGGGGAGTAGGATGGCAACATTGCGACTATACTTTTACTAATAATGTTTTTGGATTTGAAAAAAATCACCCAATGGTACAAACGGTTATTAATAACATGGCACCAGATTTAAGTTACTGTTCTACACCATATGGTCCAGGTTGGACTGGTATTGCAGTTAAAAATCATTTAGGTCTAGAAAACGAATTTAGTAATGAAATATGGGAATACCATCGTATAGTTCGTGAACATCTTGAACAACATAATATTGAATATGGCGATTATAATACTTTTCAAAATACAGTATTAAAACATCATGCACTTTATAGTTGGTGTGCAGAGAACAAATTAAAATTTGAGCAAGGTTTAATAAAGTGAATATATTAGTAATGACCAGTTGTAATAGAATCAAACAAGTACTATTAAGCCTGTCGTTAAACGCACAACTAATTCGTGAACCATTTAGTGTGGTTATAGTAGATAGCTCAACTCCTGAGATGCTAGCAGATAATCAATGTGTGCAGCATCAAAACGAAGATCCCTACAATGTAGTAAAACCCCATAATTATTGCAGTGACGTAAACTTATTATATAGTGCCCATCATTATTTTCCAAATATTGAAGAATTTAAAGTTATACATACTAGACCAAGACTAGTGAAACAACGCGGAGATTCTACCTCTCTAGCATTGGGTTTTATGCAAGCGGCACTTATGGGTAATAGACATTCGCCCAAACAAAATTATGCACTAAAATTAACAGGTACAAGTATTCTCAAATATGATGTATTGGGAGAACTACCCACTCTATTAGCCAATCATGATGTAGTGACATGGCATAGAGCTAATATAGGGGGTGAAGAAAGATCTACTAGAATTATAGGATGTAAACCTGAAATCTTAGTTGGTATATTTGCTCGTGAGGGATGGCTTGAATATGTAGATGATAGTACTGGGATATTAGAACAAAGATATGCTAGAATAATAAATCGTAATATACCTGACAGAATTAATTATACGGGAAATGATGAAAATAGCTTGCTACTAGAAGGAGGCATGGCTATGCAACAAGAATATGGTAGATCAAGGATTACACAATTTATCCAAGAACATAATATAGATACTAGTAAAACACCTTGGTTACAAGAATTCGTTAATGGGGGCATTTGGTGAGCGACAAGATAAGTTTTGTATGTACTTCTTTTAGAAGATTTACTTGTGTAGAAAGAATAGTAGCACAATACCATGCTCAAACACATGACAATAAAGAATTAATAATTTTTAACACAGATGAAGAACATCCATATTCACTGGGATTTGAGGATCCTTCTATTCATATTATTAATAATGGAATAGACTATCAAACAAATCTTCCCTACGAAAATAGAGGACAAATTTGTCGGGATGCAGTCACTCATACCACCGGCGACTATTTTATGTTAGCAGATGATGATGACATATATCTACCTTGGCACATGCAACAAGCTTATGAAGGTATAATTGAAAATGGTAAGGATGCTTGGAAACCTGAACAAAGTTTCTTTTCTATGCCTGACCGTGTAGAATTATGCATGAATACACTAGAAGCTAGTGTAATAGTTAAAATGCCTAGGATTAGAGAAATAGGGTTTAGAGTTGATATTACAGGCTATGAAGGATTGAGTTGGTATACCAAGTTACGTGATGAAGGTCAATTAAACGAACATAATATAAATTATGTACCATCCTATTGTTTTAATTGGAGCGATCCACACGAAGTTGCAGGACATAAACAAAGTGGTAATATAGGTCATCCAAATAATTTTGAAGACCATAAACAAGCCAGCAGAGATTATGCGTCTAGACCTCTTGAAAAGTTGTCAAAAGATCAATTAGATGAAGTATATAAAAAATACTATGATTGGTTTAAGAACAATAAAGACAAAGTTAATATTGAATACTATGATAGATACGCTAAAAACTTTGTAGAATTATAATTCTCAAGGATTATTTATTTTACGTTCTGCTTCAATTCTTTCTGTTTCAAGAACTTTCCCACGTAGTTGAAGCACAGTATCTATCTTTTCATTTAATCTGATTAAATCATTATCTAACATTCTAATTCTGTCAATTAACTCTATTAGAGTCTGATTGGCTTGCGATATAACTGGTTTTACTTCTAGCGTCACCCATTTCCATGTATAATGTACAAAATATCCTAAGCCAAATGCAGCTATGATGGGAAAACCGTATTTGTTGATTAATTCTACTGCGTACATATTAGTCTTTTCTGATATCGCTAAAATCCGCTCTAGAGATTCTGTTAAAATTAGGTTGTAAACCTAATGCGTGTGATATTTTGATATCAATTCTTTCAACTTCGCTATTCATTATATCTATACGCTTATCTAAACTTTTTATAATAGATTCCATAGATTTAACTGACGAGGTTACACCAGCTAGTATGAATTTAAGTGCAAGAAAAACAAAATAGCCGGCTGATATCGCGGCTGCAATCGGAAATCCAACATCTGATACTAGTTGTATAAAATCTATTTCCATAATTAGATTCCCCCATAAATATTATTTATGAAAACAACTAAATAATAAAGTAACAACATATATCAAAATGAAAGTCACTGAAATTCTAAAAGAATACCGAGACGATTTGTCAAAATTAGTTATTTTTGACATTGACGATACCCTCGTGCATACCCAAACAAAGGTGCATGTAATTAAAGACGGTCAAGTAGTTCGTAGTTTAAACAGCCATGAGTTTACACATTATAAATTAAAAGATGGTGAACAGTTTGATTTTGGTGATTTCACTAATGCCAAAGAATTCTTTGAAAATGCTAAGCCAATCATACCTATGATGAATCAACTTAAAAGAGATATTTCTACGGGTAATAAAGTTGTCATGGTAACTGCTAGATCCGACTTTGATGACAAAGAATTGTTTTTAGATACATTTAGAAAATATGGGGTAGACATGAGTAAAGTTCATGTTTATCGTGCAGGAAATATCAAAGACAATATTAAGATTGACGAAAAGAAAAAATTAATTATTAGAAAGTTATTAGATCAGGGAAATTATCGTAAAGCCATAATGTATGACGATTCTATTCCAAATTTAGATAGTTTTGTTACTCTTAAAAAAGAATATCCAAATACTAAGTTTTATGCTTGGAGTGTAAGCCTAGACGGTAAAGCAGGTGAGTACCAAAGAACCAACGAGCAGGTAAATTAATTATTTTGGGCATCTTTGTTCTTAATAAATATTGACATACTAAATTCATTGTGCTAACATAACGTATGTCAAAAAAATTACCATCTGATATTTTAACTCGGTACGAAGTTATCACTCAAGAAGACCCTGAAACCGGGGATATTATACTACCTATTCCACAACCAGTGCTAGATTCTTTGGGTTGGAAAGAAGGGGATGAAGTAGAGTTTGGTGTTAATGACGATGGCACGGTTTTTATCAAAAAGTCCTTTAAATGATAGTAACTAATAATTCTACCTCAATACCAAATATTGTTACCATTACCTCTCCAAACACCGTACCAAATTACGGGTATTATACAGTCCCCTCAACTACTACACCTACTTGGACTATTAATCCAAACACTACTAATAACCAGTTAACAGTTAAAGGTGATGCTGAATTTGAAGGTGATATCAAAATCAAGGGCAAAAGTTTAAATGATGTACTAGAGAAAATTGAAGAACGATTGGCTATCCTTCGCCTAAATGAAGAACTAGAAAAAAGATGGGAAGAGTTACGAACCTTAGGTAACGCTTACAAGGAACTAGAAGCCGAAATTATAGAAAAAGAAAAAGCATGGGATATTCTCAAACGATAATGGTTGACAGATATTCTTCGGCATGCTATAATACTAGAATCGTAACTTGCATTTAATCAACATGTCCATGCATTTGCATCATCCCTCTCTTACCCTCAATGGTAAACGTAAGGGTAAACAAAAATTTGCCAGTTCAGAAGCTAAACAAAAGCAATTAGCACTACAAAATGAATGGGAAGCTAACCAACAAAAATGGGCTTCAATGTCTAAGCCTATAGCTAAAAGAATTGCCAATAAGGGATTACAACTGTCTCCTGCTATCCCAACAAATAGGGTTGCAAATAATCGTATTCCTAGTTTAGATACTAAAATCACAGGGCCAGTTACAGTAAAACAAAATCAAAAATATACAGGAGATCAAGTATTGGGTATAACGATTGTCCATAAAAGTTGTCTGCAACCTGTATTCAATCAACAAGCGGCTGTTGATGCAGCTAATATGCGTAGATAATATGGCAAAAGACGATACAATTAAAGTAGAAGGAGAAGTAGTAGACGTACTTCCAAATGCAATGTTTAGAGTACAGTTAACTACAGGTAATAAAATACTCGGATATATTTCAGGCCGAATGCGACAAAATGAAATTCGTATTTTGTTAGGTGATGAAGTTGAATTAGAGCTATCACCCTATGATCTAACCAAAGGTCGTATAACAAGACGTAAGTAGAAACTTACCAATCACGCATTAAGAATAAATACTTAATGCGTGACATAATAAATCTACTTGAGGCAAAAGCTAAACCTCAAGATATAGGAATAATTCCCCTCAACTTCACTCCCAGTGAAGTTGCACCCGTTATGAGTAAAGAAACCATTGATTTACACTTTGGTAAACTTGCCCACGGCTATGCCGAGCGTTATAATAAAGGCGAAGGTGATCCTGAATTCAATTATGCAGGGGCTTTTCTTCACAATACATACTTTCCTCAATTTAGAGAAGTAAGAAATAATAACGAGCCCAACGGGCCTATTGCAGGATTTATCAAAAAGCATTTTGGAAACTATGAAGCTTTCCAAAAAGAATTACAAACCGAAGCAATGAAGATTCAAGGTTCAGGTTGGATTTATTTGGCATATGATGGTAAACTAAAAACTATACCAAATCATCAAGTAAGAGATGACATACTATTACTAATAGACTGGTGGGAACATGCATTTTTATTAGATTATGGTGCAGACAAAAAAAAGTATTTAGAAAACACTTGGAAAATTATTAATTGGAACGTTATTAACACTAGATGGGGCCACTCATTATGATTACAGTTACAAAAGAAGCAACTGCAAAGATATCCGACATAATACTAGAAGAAAATAATTCAAACTTAAAACTACGATTATATGTTCAGGGCGGTGGTTGCTCTGGTTTTCAATATGGTTTTATATTAGAGGAAGAGGTTAATGAAGACGATCTGGAATTTAAATCAGATTCTATTAAATTAATAGTAGATCACATGAGTTATCAATACTTAGAAGGGTCTACAGTAGATTACAAAGACGAATTATATGGCTCTAGCTTTACAATAAAAAATCCCAATGCCGAAACTACATGTGGATGTGGGAGTTCTTTTAGTGCTTAGGGCCGTATTTATTTAATTTATTGATAAATAACGATATAAAGAGAGAAATAATATGGCATTTAAACCTAAACAACCTAAAATTGGACTTTCTGACCCCGGCGTTGTACGTTCTGTTCAAAATACTTTAAATACACAAAGGCTTATAGCAGCCGGAAACCCTACTATTGAAGAAGGTAATAAAGTAGTATTGCCGAATTCAACTCTGAGAACAACTGCTACGACCGTAGGGGTACTTACTAGTGCTAATAATCAAGCAGGAGATACTGTCACAATTTATACGGGTGCAAATAGTATATATGTAAGTGCTATTGATCAAACTGTAAAAAGCTTTATTATTAATGGGGTAACACAAATTATTCCCGGGGACAATATATACATTGACCCGGCTGAAGGGACTGGTGTTGTCACAATAAGTGCTTCTTCTTCTATAGCTCCTACCAAAATTCAAAATGGTGAGAGTTATGCTAATATAGAAGAGGCTGATGGCAATTTAGTTATTAGTGCAAATGGTAAATTATGGACATTTGGAACCGATGGAAATATAACATTACCCGCTGGTAATGACATTTCAATCAACTATTCAAACGGAACACCATATGGTGGTAGTGGATCAGGAAATGGCTTCAGCAATGGTACTAGTAATGGCTCCATACCAGAAGCAAATGGCAATATTAATTTTAGTGTTAATGACAATCCTAATGTAGTGGTTATAACCGAATTCGGTGTAAATGTCGCAGGTACAGCAAATATCACAGGTCTAGCTAATGTTGGTGGTAATTTAACAGTAACAGGTACTAGTAATTTAGGTGTTGCGAGTAATGTTATTATCACTGGTGGAAGTAATGGTCAAGTGTTAACTACCAATGGTAATGGTAATTTAAGTTGGACATCGGTCAATGTATCTGGTTTTAGCAATGGTACTAGTAGTGGATCTATTCCAGCAGCAAATGGCAATATTAACTTTAGTGTAGGTGGCAATGCCAATGTAGTGGTTGTAACAGGTACTGGTGCTAATATTACAGGTACTTTAGCAGTAACAGGTACAAGTAATTTAAATGCAGTTGGTAATGTTATTATCACTGGTGGAAGTAATGGTCAAGTGTTAACTACTAATGGTGCTGGTAATTTAAGTTGGACTACTGTAATTGGTTCTGGAAATAGTTTCAGCAATGGCACTAGCAACGGCTCTATTCCAACAGCAAATGGCAATATTAATTTTAGTGTAGGTGGCAATGCTAATATATTAGTTGTAACCGGTACTGGTGCAAATATTACAGGTACTTTAGCAGTAACAGGTACAAGTAATTTAAATGCAGTTGGTAATGTAACTATCACTGGTGGAAGTAATGGTCAAGTGTTAACTACTAATGGCAATGGTAATTTAAGTTGGTCTTCGGTAGTTGCTTCTGCTACAGGTAACGGTACTAGTGGAATAACTATTCCAACAGCAAATGGCAACGTTCTAATAGGTTCAGGCGGCAATACGGTAGTAGTAATTACTCCTACTGGCGCTAATGTTACTGGTAATTTAGGCGTTTCAGGAAATGGTAACATTGGGGGAAATCTAGGAGTCGGCGGTAGTATTACTGCAAACGGTAATATTACCGGTAATTATATATTAGGTAATGGTGCGTTCTTAACGGGAATAGCAACTCTTTCTAATGGCAATTCAAATGTCAGAATAGCAGAAAATGGTAATATAGCTCTTAGTGTGTCTGGTAATGCAAATATCTTTACATTCACTGGAAATAGTGCAAACTTTAGTAAACCTGTAGGACTAGATAGTACTCTAACAGTAGCAGGTAATACACTATTCAATAGTAATGTTAACATGGGCGGGCGTAACATCAATAATCTTGCTGAGCCTAACGTAGGCACTGACGCTGCTACCAAATTCTATGTTGATACATTTGCGTCGGGTCTTTCAGTTAAGCAGTCTGCAAATGCGGCTACCACCGCAAACCTAGATGTTATAACAGGGGGCACAGCGGCATATAATAACGGCACAAGTGGTGTAGGTGCAAATCTAACAATTACAGGTGGAACATTAACTGCGATAGATGGTGTTTCACTGACTGCTAATATGCGTTTGCTTATTAAAAACGAAGCAAATCAAGCTTGGAATGGTATCTATGTTTACAACAATAATACGGTAATAACAAGATCCACCGATTTTGATGTTAATGCCGAAGTACTGAGCGGTTCTTTCTTATTCGTTACAACAGGCTCAACACTAGCAGACACCGCTTGGGTACAAACAACGGATAGTGTAGTTGTAGGAACTAGCAATGTTGTCTTCAGTCAGTTCTCAGGTGCAGGTTCATTCCAAGCAGCTAATGGTATTAACTTAGTAGGTTCAACATTCTCAGCTAATACAGATGGCGTTACTACAGCAATTTCTGGTGGTAATATTGTAGTTAAAGCGAGTGCTAATTTAACTACACCAAACATCGGTAATGCAACAGGCAATAGTCTAACACTTACTGGAAATGGTTTAGTAAGTGCAGCTAATGTTAATGTTTCTGCAAATATCACTGCTGTTAATTTAGCAATAACAGGTGTGACTAATTTAAATGCAGTTGGTAATGTTAAAATTACAGGCGGTACTTCAGGTCAATTTATTAAAACAGATGGTAACGGTAACTTATCTTTTGGTGATCCAGGAGCAACAGGTGGATCTCTTACAAGATTCATAACAGCAAACTCTATTTTGGTAGCCCCCACTACTCTTGATACATTCTCTTCAGATGCCTATAGGTCTGTTACATATCAAATTCAAATTAGTAGCGGAACTGATTATGAAGCTACAATGATAAGTTTGTTACAAAATAACACCAATGTGTACATTTCACAATACTCTGATGTTACTTCAAATGTTCCTTTAGCAACCTTTGATGCATCACTAGCAGCCAATGTAGTTACAGTTACATTTACCCCGGTTAATGCAGTAACAACAGTTACAGGAATAGCCACATTGCTAGCAGTGTAATGTTTAAAAAATTAACGAGGATAGTGAATCGTGGCAATAATTAAACCTTTTATAATTAATAATGGTCTTTCAATTGGTACCCCAACAGGGGCGACTGCACTGATTGACTCTTCAGGAAACTGGATTGGACCTAGTACTAATTTAGTTGGACCACAAGGACCACAGGGGCCTCAAGGACCACAGGGGCCTCAAGGACCGCAAGGATCTAGTGGCCCTCAAGGACCCACCGGTCCTCAAGGAACACCGGGCGCATCAGGACCACAAGGCCCACAAGGCGCATCAGGACCACAAGGACCACAAGGCCCACAAGGCGCATCAGGACCAACTGGTCCACAAGGGCCTCAAGGATCGGTGGGACCTCAAGGACCTCAAGGACCACAAGGACCACAGGGCGTTGCAGGAACTGGTGATGTAACATTAAGCGCATTAGGCGTAGGCACACCAGCTGGCCCCGCAGGTTATATATTAGCTACAAATAATATTACATCTCTGTACTCAGATAAAAGACTAAAAGAAAATATCAAAAATATTGATAATTGTATAGAAAAAATACAAAGTATGACTGGGGTATACTTTACACAAAATAAGTTAGCTGAAAAATTTGGTTACAATGATTATAAAAAACAAATAGGACTTATCGCTCAGCAGATAAGTGCTGTTTTCCCTGAAGCGGTATCTACAGCTCCATTTGATGCAGATGACACTGGAAATAGCAAGTCCGGTGAAAATTATCTTACTATCAACTATGATAAGTTAGTACCTTTATTGGTAGAAGCTGTTAAAGAACAGCAAAAAGAGATAAAACAATTGTTGCAAAAAATAGGATAAAAATTGTGGCTACAAATAAAAATTTTGTAATAAAAAATGGGTTGACAGTAGGAACTACTGCTGATATTAATTCATCGGGCGTGTGGATTGGGCCTACAACAGGTTTGATAGGCCCGCAAGGTGCTGTTGGTTCTGCGGGAGCTGCAGGTCCACAAGGCCCACAAGGTCCAGCTGCACCAGGAGGGTCGGGAACAGCAGGTCCACAAGGTCCTAGAGGTCCGCAAGGCGCAACCGGTGCGCCGGGATCATCAGCGCCGGGGCCCAATGGTCCTCAAGGAGCTCAGGGACCAGCAGGAGCGATCGGTCCTACCGGGCCACAAGGCCCCGGAGGATCAACGGGGGGAACAGGTCCACAAGGGCCTACTTCACAATTACAAACATCAGTTACTTCATTAGGAGTAGGGACTGCTGCCAGCGGTACTACAGGTGAGATAAGAGCCAGTGGTAATATAACAGGTTTTTATTCAGATGTAAGATTAAAAGATAATATATCCAATATAACCGAGTCTCAACAAATTTTACAAAAATTGCGAGGTGTATATTTTAATCAAAATGAATTTGCTGAAAAATTTGGATATCATGACCATAGTAAACAAATTGGCGTAATAGCACAAGAAGTACAAGAGGTTGTACCTGAAGCAGTTACTATAGCACCATTTGATTTAATATCTGATGTAAGTAGATCAGGTGAAAATTACCTAACAGTAAATTATTTTAAATTGATACCTGTGATAATAGAAAGCATCAAGCTACACCAACGTGAAATAAATATGATCAAAGGACAGGTAAAATCATGACTACTAAAGCTATATTTGGATTTGGATATATTACAGGCGGCAGTCCAGTATCAATAACTAATCTAGTGTCTAGTTTTGGTGTGGTTGCTGCTGATCAAACCGAATTAACTGGTACGGCAAGATTTTGGCTTGCAGCAGCTAGCTTTGGTGGCGATCAAGCTATATTTGGATTTGGGAATGATGGCATTTCTCCAGTAGCAATTACCAATCTAGTATCTAATCTTGGGGTTGTTGCTGCTAATCAAGGCGCATTAACTGGTACGGCAAGGCAACGTCTAGCAGCAGCAGGATATGGAGGTGATAAAGCTATATTTGGATATGGTAGTAATGATAGTAGTACTTATTATACAACAACCAATAGAGTGTCTAATCTCGGTGTTGTTGTTGCTAATGGCCAGACCGCGGGTACTGCAAGATATGGACTAGCCGCAACAGGATACGGCACTGATAAAGCTATATTTGGATTTGGGGCTACCAGCAGCTATTTCAACGTGACCAATCTAGTATCTAATCTTGGTGTTGTTGCTGCTAATCAATCCGCATTAACTGGTACTGCAAGAAGTGGTCTTGCAGCAGCAGGATACGGCACCGATACAGCTATATTTGGATTTGGGACTACCGGTAGTGTTACCAACGTAACCAATCTAGTATCTAATCTCGGTGTAGTTGCTGCCGATACTCCAGGGGTTGGTACTGCAAGGTCATTTTTAGCAGCAGCAGGATATGGTAGTGATAAAGCTATATTTGGATATGGCCAAATAGCTAGTCTTCAGACAATAACTACTTTAGTATCTAATACTGGTGTTGTTGTTTCTGAATCTTCTGGTGTTGGTACTGCAAGGACTGGACTAGCGGCATCCGGGTATAGCACCGAAACATCAGTAACTACCACAACTACAACTACAGCAGGACCAGAAACTACCACAACCACAACAACAGAAGCACCAACTACTACTACAACAACTACATCAGGACCAACTACTACCACAACAACTACATCAGGACCAACTACTACAACTACAACAGAATCACCCACAACAACTACAACTACATCAGGACCAACTACTACCACTACAACAACAGCAGCACCAGGTACTACTACAACTACAACAGCAGCACCAGTACCTGCAATATTTACTCCATTTACAGTTAAAAGCGGTCTTACTGTAGGAACCATTCCAGTGATCAATTCTTCAGGAATATGGATTGGACCACGTTCAAATTTTGCAGGACCACGGGGACCACAAGGGATTCAAGGTCCACCAGGAGTAACTGGACCACAAGGTACAGGAGGGACAGGGCCTCAAGGACCACAGGGCGCTCAAGGACCACAAGGACCACAAGGTTCAACACAGCCTTCCCCACCGGGGTCTACTGGCCCGCAAGGACCACAGGGATCACAGGGTCCACAAGGCTCTACAGGTCCGCAAGGACCACAGGGTCCAGCAGGGCAGCCTGGTCCCACTGGACCGCTAGTTAATCAAGTAAATAGTTTGGGTGTAGGGACTCCTGCTAGTGGCACTACCGGTGAAATTAGAGCTACCGGTGACGTAACTGCTTATTATTCAGATAAAAGATTAAAAGAAAATATAGTAACTATAGAAAATGCACTAGAAAAACTTAATAGACTAAACGGTGCGTACTACTATTCAAATAAATTAGCCGAACAGTTCGGGTACATAAATAAAAAAAGACAAGTAGGATTAATAGCGCAAGAAGTTGAAGAAGTAGTACCCGAAGCTATAGCAATTGCACCGTTTGATGCTAATTTACACGGGCATAGTAAATCAGGTGATAGATATTTAACTGTAAGATACGAAAAAATAGTCCCACTTTTAATTCAAGCTTTGAAAGAGCAAGAACAACAGATTGAATATCTTAAATCTAAACTATAAAGGGAAACGATGAACGGTGAATGGTGTTTTTTTAAATCATATTTAAGTAAAGAAAAGTGTAAGAAAATTATTGAACTATCCAAAGATATACCTGAACAAGAAGCCAGAGTTGGAATAAATGATTCGTCTAGATTAAGTGATACTAGACGTAGTAAAATAAAGTTTATTGAAACATATAACTATGATTATGAATTTTTGTTTGACTTGCTTTGGAAAACTGCTAGGCAAGCCAATAACGATTTTTTTAATTTTCATATCTCTAGATTAAATTATATACAATTAGCTGAATACCATTCTAACTATAAGGGTGAATATAAAGATCACCATGATGTTTTTTGGATGAATGGCGATCCAATGTATCATAGAAAACTTTCATGTATTATTCAACTAACAGATCCTAATGAATATGAAGGTGGAGAATTTGAATTAATTGACACAGATAATAAACCTGCTCAAAGTGATATAAAGCAGCAAGGCACTATTATATTTTTCCCTTCTTTTTATCTTCATAGAGCTAAACCAGTTACAGCAGGGGTTAGACATAGCATAGCTGCATGGTTTGATGGCCCTAAATGGAGGTAACGTGAGAACCAATGTAGTTATAACAGAAGATTTTTATCTCAATCCTGATGAAGTTAGAAATTTTGCACTATCTCAAGAATTCAGTCAGAAAGGAAATTATCCTGGATTACGCACAAACAGTTTTTTAAATGATAGTATAAAAGAAATTATTCAAAATATGTTAAGGCCATTTAGTGGCAATGTTACAAATTGGAATGACCGTGCTGGTTTAACAGGCTCTTTTGAACTTGCAACAGCTACAAATAGAAGTTGGATGCACACCGATGAATACAATTCTTGGGCAGGAGTGTGTTACCTTACCCCTGATGCTCCTTTATCAGGTGGTACAGGATTGTTTATGTATAAGAAAACCAGAAGTATTTATGAAGACGGCACTGACTATTCTTGTGATACCCAAGACATGACTAAATGGGAGTTGGTAGATAGAATAGCCAATAGATATAATAGATTGGTATTATATAGAAGCAATATGTATCATACTTCACTAGATTATTTTGGAAAAAATTTACAGGATGGAAGGCTATTTCAGTTATTTTTTATAAACACCGAGTACTAAAATGAAAATTTGTAGAGTTATTTTTTCTGCTAATCGGTTTGAATTTTTAATTCCAACTTTACAATCTCATGAACAGTTTGTTAATTTCGGCGATCATGAAGTTCACAGTATTTTCATAGATGATTATCCTATGAGAAGATATGATAATGCTATAATAGATACAGCTAAAAAATATGGATTTAACGAAGTGGTATTACATCCTAATAATAAGGGTATAACTCTAACTTGGTCAGAACTATGGGAATACTTGAGTACCCAAGATTTTGATTTTATTTGGCATCATGAAGATGATGTGGTTTTTACTCAGCCAATAAATATACAATTATTAATTGATTTTTTACAAAATAATCCAAAAGTATGTCAGATATGTTTACAAAGAAATCCGTGGTATGATTATGAATTAAATCAGCCTTTAATTGAAGAAAGTGATATTATATTAAATGACAACTTTAGATACAATCTTAAAGACGAACATTTTTGGACTCTAGCATCTCTATATCCACATTGGCTAACTAAAGAACCTATTAAAGAAACATTAGGTTGTAATTTAGGCGAGTATCCCGTAATGAAATATTTTAGAGACAGATACAATATGAAAATGGCTATTTTAAAAAATCATGACGGGACACCAATAGTGGAGCATATTGGTGTATGGTCACAAGGAACACGAGTTTTAGAAAACGAACCAGGATGGGACAAATTTAAATATTTTGATTCTATGAAAAGATATGATTCTAAAACTGGTAATCTTTATTGAAGAGTTTTAAGTGATCACTTATACATGGGAAGTTTTATCTTTATACACTAAACCGTCACTAAACGGATTAGACAATGTGGTAAGAAGAGTCACTTGGAGATTTCAAGTTACCGACGGCGGTAACTACGGAGAGATATATCAGGATACGCATTTACCTGACCCAATTGACAGTAATACTTATATTGCATATCCTAATTTATCTGAAGAAATCATCTTAGGTTGGGTACAAAATATAGAAAATGTGCCTGCATTAGAAGCTGAACTACAATCAAGATTAGAAAAATCAAAAAATCCAGACATCGTTGAGAATAAATTACCTTGGAGGTTAGAACATAGATATAACCCTAGAGAAGATTTGTATGTAGTTGTTTTTAATGATGAACCTGTATATGGCCCGATTCATTGGAATTCAGATGAAATGAATGCATCTTTGGAAGCATGCGGTCATCCTAGATCTATACCTGAAAATATTTTAGCATTTAGAAAGGGTATCGTGCCATATGATAAGCCTCTAATAGTAAGTAATACTCTTAGAATTTATAAAGCTAATTTATTGAATAATCAGCCACTAAAAAACCCATTCTTTGATAACGGACATATAGAATGGGACTTTTCAGGAGACATTGCAGTTGGAACTTATCAATCTGTAGAAAAAGATGTCAGTTTCGGTCAAAATCACCTTAGAGATTTAATTAGAAATTGGTGTACACAAATGGCTGATACATTTATAAAAATAAATATAAACAATGAAGATCATTATTTCCATAGTCAGTTGCTGTATAGACTAGAATTAGGTCATAAAATTAACACAATGGATGACACTAGCACATGTTTTTGGAAAAGCTGTGAGATGCCTTTTGGAAACTGGTTCTCAGCATCTAAAGCTAATTTAATAGAAATTTTAACAATATTAGAAGATAGAAATACTTTTATAATAAATTGGGAAAGAGAGAAAAACATGTTACTTACACAGTGTACTAGTATAACTGAAGTAATAAATTTGTCTGAAACCTTACATGGTGAAATGAATGCTTGGTTAAATGCTAACACTATAATTCTATAAACAAGATAAATAACAAAATAAAGGTGTACATATTATGACTCTCCCAACATCAGGTCCAATTTCATTTAATGATATTAGTTTTGAAATATATCAAAATATTGCAACCTATAACTTAAATAATCCAGATGGTAGAACCTTGGCTGGCGTGCCAACTCCTAATTCTCAAATTTCATTAAGCGATTTTTATGGTAAAACTTATCCTCGGGTAGTAACTGGAATACGTGTTACATTAATAGGAGGTGGTGGAGGAGGTGGTGGTGGACCTCGAGGTGGTGGCGGTGCAAGTGGTCAACTTTCAACAAATACGCCGGTAACACTTGATAAGAATAATTCATATACATATAGCATAGGATCTGCTGGAGTAGGTGGAAGTGCCAACAGTACAGGCGGTTCTGGCGGAAGTACATCACTGACTGGTATAGCAACTGTTGGCGGTGGTGGCGGTGGCACAGTTGGTATATCAGGTGGCAGAGGTGGTAATGGTGGCAATAATACTAATTATTTTGGTGGTACTGGTTGGCCGACTGCTGGTTCTAGTGGTGCAGGAGGTGGTGGTGCTGGTCAAGGTAGCAATGGTAACAATGCATCGAGCACTAACGTTGGCGGTAATGGTGCAGCTGGAACTACTATATCTGGCATACTCTTAGGATATGGTGGAGGCGGGGGAACTGCGACTGGTAGTACTAGCGGAACAGGTAGTCCAGGAGGCGGAGGAAAGGGTGGTGCAGGTACCCCGGCGACTGGAAATGCGGCAACTGTACTAGGAAGTGGCGGTGGTGGTGGTGGCGGTGGCAGTAGTATAGGTGGTGCTGGGCGCGTCGGCACAATAATTTTAGATTTCACCGCAGCCACTGGATCAGGAACATTAACTGTTTATAACGGCCCAACTGTAGTTGGTTCTCCTCAATCAATAGCCGGATCTATTATTAGTTTACCCACCAATGGTGCGTACTTTATTATATCATAACCAACAAAAACACCATAGTAGAATTTAACTGTTAGTTATGAGAAATTAGTACCATTAAATGGTCGAAGCTATCAAAGAACTTATAGCAGAGGTTGAGGAACTTAAGAAATCTCTATAGGAACAAATTAATTGATTATCATAAATATATATGACATAGGGAATATATAATATGGTTCAAGCAGTTAAAATCACCTCGCTTAATGATATCGGTACTAGTATCATGTATACTACATTGGTGCCTGTAGTAAACATGACCGGTACCCCTACTACTGAAAAAGCTAACCTACAAATCGTAGGAAATTTAATATTATCAGGAGCAGGAGGTTCTTATTTTCCTCCTGCTGCTCAAGCAACTATATCGCAGTTTGTAGCATATGCTGCTCAACCCAATATTACATCAGTTGGTACACTAACATCTTTAGCAGTATTAGGCAATATAACTAGTGGCAATGCTAATTTAGGCAATCTAGCAATAGCAAATGTATTTTCAGGTACATTAAATGGTAGTGCTGCTAGCGCAAATACTGCAAATACTGCCAACACTGTTACATTAAATGCTCAACCAAACATTACTTCTCTTGGTACACTAACATCTTTAAATGTTACAGGTTTAGCTAATCTAGGTGCTGTAACTAATATAACTATAACCGGTGGTAGTCCAAACTACGTACTACAAACAGATGGTAATGGTACGTTAAGTTGGGCAGCACAAACTGGTGGCGGTGGTAATATCGGTAATTGGACTTTTGACAATGTTACAGCAACCACTCCAGAAAATATTATCGTACAAGCTGGACCTGCAACTAATTCTTGGGCAAGTTTACTAAGTAATGACGGCAACAATAGTTTATGGGTTGACAATTACGGAGCACATGTTACCACCGATTTTGCCGGAGCACAAAATTATTGGACTTTTGGCACAGACGGTAATCTAACGATACCGGGTAATCAAGGAAGTATTGGAACTGTATATGCAGATGGTATTGACATTATAGCTCCAATTGGTGGTTATGCTGAACTAGCTTCTGGTAACTTAAACAACTTCATATATGTACAGGATGAAGGTGCATATGTGAATACAGATAGAAACGGTGTTGACCATCAATGGTTGTTTGATACAAGTGGTAGACTAACATTCCCTGATACTACTCTTGCAGGACGTGACCTAGAAGGTACAGGTGATTTTGGATTTGAAATGCCGGCTAATGTTGGTTTCACTATTTTAGCTGATCTTGGAAATAGTCAATGGACATTTGGCGCAGATGGTAACTTAACCACACCGGGTAATATTATCTTAGATAATATCGGTGATGCTAATATCAGTTCTGATGCAAATATTAATATTAATGCAGCAGGTAATATTTGGCAATTTGGCGCAGATGGTAACTTAACCACACCGGGTAATATTATTCTTGATGTTGCAGGTGATGCTAATATCAGTTCTGATGCAAATATTAATATTAATGCAGCAGGTAATATTTGGCAATTTGGCGCAGATGGCTCCTTACAAGTGCCAGCAAATTTTGCTGATCCTATCCCAGGCACTATTGCCGCAGCAAACGGTTATCCAACATTGCTGGCATACGGCAGCGGAAGCGGAGGAGGCTTTGGAGTCCACGGCGGTCCTGAACTGGATTGGATGAACGCCGACGACCCTGCTAATAATTTTGGTAATAGTAGTGTATTACGCCACACCGCGTTTCTAAATGCCACTGGTTTTTACATCGGAATGAATGAAAACCACGTGGTAGGAAATACAACCGCAAATTGGCTTTTCACCCCTAGTGGCAATTTAAGATTACCTTATTCTAGTACTACAGCAAATTTATCTTTCACAATGACCAATATAGGCAGTGTTGCCTATAATAGTGCCTCTCCATTAAGTAGTGGTGGTAGTTTAGAATTTGTAGGTGACGAGTCAAATCATTTCTTAGTAGTACCTAATGAAGCAAGATTTGCTCCTGGCACGGGTGACTTTACTATTGAATGGTATCAATATGTAACTAGCGATGGTCATGCATGGCCAAGACCATTCAGTCTTGGTGTTTGCTGTAGTAACATCAACAGTTTGTTAGTGGGGTTATTTGAAGGTGGCTCTAACATTATGGCAATACAGACACAATCTGGTTATAATCCCTTCTCTGGTTGGAATAATACATTAAATGTTTGGCAACATATTGCTGTGGTGCGCTCGTCAGGTACAGTAACTATCTATCAAAACGGTGTAGCATTTAATTCTGTTTCCATACCAGATGATATTGCTTACAATCCTACAAACGGTTATTTCCTAAGCATCGGTAGCCCAACAGCAGATGGTACAACAGGTAATGAAAGTATTAATTCGCAGTACGTTGGTTTAATAACAAATATGCGTTATGTTGTTGGTACAGCAGTTTACACCGGCAACTTTACACCAAGTACTGATCCACTAACTTTAATTTCGGGCACAGAGTTGTTGCTACAAGTTGCAAATTCAGGTACACTTGCTGAAGCACTTTATATCGGAACCATAGTAAACAATTCATCTATTATTTCAAACGGCAATGCTTGGACATTTGGCGGTGACGGCAATCTAACATTACCAGGTAATACATCAGGTATCAACTCTACTGGTAACGTTCAAATCAATTCTAATGCTCAGTCCTGGAACTTTGGTGCAGATGGTTCTACAATATTCCCTACATTAACTACACAGCGTGGTGACAATCCTAGTGGCACAATCACCGGTCAAACATTGTTGTTTGGTGATGTTAATCAAGAAGCAATCATTTCAACACCTAACGGTATTGATAGTATTCCTGACAGTCAACGTTTAGTAATCAATCCTGGTCAAGGGTACGACGACGGAGAAGGCGGAGACATTTATCTATGGGCTGGTCGCGGTGGTAATGGTTCAGGATCAGGCGGTGACATTAAGATTCGCGGTGGTCAAGGTGGTGCTAACACTAGTGGTGGCACAGGTGGCGCGGGTGGTTACATTCGTATCGAAGCCGGTGATGCAGCCAGTGCAGGATTCCCCGGATATGTTGATATTAACGGTGGTAATAGTTCTATCGCACAAGGCGGATATGTTGAAATCTTAGGTGGACAAGGTGCAACAATTGGTGGCGATGCAAATCTTAAAGGTGGTTATGGTACTGCAACAGGCGGTAATGTTAATATTTGGGGAGGCGCATCAGGTAACGGTCAGGTCAATGAAGGGGATGTAAATATTCAAACCGGTGGTAACACTTGGACATTTGATCCTTCAGGTAACTTACAATTACCAGACACCACAAGCGTTATTGCTAACGTAAGCATAACACTTGAAGCAAACGACACAGGGAATATCACGGGATTAAGTCTAACCGGCGATGCCCACGCAAATCTATATGCTCATGGTAATGTGAATATAGTTAGCGATAGTAGTAACACTACTGCGACTTGGACATTTGGCACAGATGGTACTACAACATTCCCTAATCCACTACCAAATGCCCGCAGTCAAATCTATACTACAAACGGTGGATACCAAACAGTATTTGAAGCATTTAGTGTCAAAGGCAACGGACAGAAACTTACATTAGACTATGATGCCGCTGAAGTAAAAATACAAACACAGGTTGGCACAGAATGGACATTTGGACAATATGGTAACACAATATTTCCTAATGGTACTACTATCAGCAATAAAGAAACTAATTTAACTAAGGGTCCAGCATTAAATTCATTTGGCAGCGATAGTTATACAGGAATCTTCACTACTTTGAACTATACTGGGCTTGATACAACTTGGATTGTCAACGGTCCTAACGTTGCCAATGGTGTGATACAGAGCATTGATGCGGCTGGTCAAACTATAATTTTAGATAGAAACTCAGGCGGTCCACAATTCCAAAATGGTCAAAGCTACACATTTACCGGCCCATTAGTCAGTATTGGCACTGACATCACAGTTAATAGCAATAGCTGGACCTTTGGTGCGGATGGTAACTTAACACTACCTGCGAATGCGTTTGCTATCAATTACGCTAATGGTACCCAAGTGTCCTTAGGTGGCGGCAACATTACTTGGGCACAGTTAGACGATAAAAATGGTAACAGTGGACCTACTACAATAGCCCTAGGTCAGAATGCCGGACTTGACGGTCAAGGCAATGCCGCAATAGCAATTGGTAAAAATGCTGGACAAGGCGGTCAAGGTGCGTCATCAATAACAATCGGAGAAGATGCCGGTGGTAACACTACTCAAGGCGCCAATTCAGTAGCAATTGGTAGATCGGCTGGTTTTGATGCACAAGGTATAGGTGCTGTTGCTATTGGATCTGGTGCAGGGTCAAATAGTCAAGGTAATCAAAGTGTTGCAATCGGAGAAAATGCAGGTGTAATCCAAGGATCAACCGCAGTAGCAATTGGAAAAAATTCCGGTGGCAGTGAGGCTTTACAAGGTGATGACGCAGTGGCTATTGGTCACAGTGCAGGTGAAAGTACTCAAGGCACACAATCAGTTGCTATTGGCTTATATGCTGGACAGACCACTCAAGGCGTTAACGCAGTAGCGATTGGTGCTAATGCAGGTATTACAAGTCAAGGTAACAACTCAATCATATTGAATGCTACTGGTGCTAACTTAAATCAAACCACAGCAAATACATTCACAGTGAAACCAGTAAGACAAGCCAATACAGCAAATGCCATGTATTATGATGCATCTACTGGTGAGATCACATATGACACTGCCGGCGGTGGTAACGCTAATACAGGCAATGTTACATTTAATAATATCAATGTCATTGGTACAGGAAACTTAAAACTACAACCCGATTCTGCTAACGCTAATGCTTATTTGGATGTCTATTTAACTGGAGGTCCAGACATTCATATTGCTGGCAACGGTGAAACTGTTATTCTCGGGACTGATAACTTTGCTAATGTCGCTGTCAATGTTAATGGTAATGTGTCTATACAAGCCGGTGATGCCAATGGCACACATACTTGGAACTTTGATACTGCTGGTAACTTAACACTACCCGAAGGTGGTATCATCTATGAAACTAACATTCCAGGTGGGGTATTAACTGGCAATACCATTGTTCTAAAGCCACAGGGCGGAACCAATGCTGACCAACAGTTACTTGTTTATCCAACAGCAATTGGTGCTGACTTCAATCACCTGCACATGACCTCAGGTAATTTATACAATACTGAATTATTCTTAGGTAATGATGACTTCTATGTAAAATTAGCCAACACTGGTAACGTTATTATCAACAGCAATGATGACAATGGTAATACTGCTATGTGGACATTTGGCACAGATGGTAATTTAACATTACCGCAACTTACTACAATCAATGATGTAAGCGACAATGGTACTAGATTAACAGTGGGTGTTCCACCGACTGTAATAGCTATCAGTGGTGCAGATTTTAGTCCAGTGAATACTACTTACAATAGAGACTTTGGTCAAGCAACTCCAACTTGGTACCCAGCTGGTTATACGCCAGGTGTTGATCCTTATATAATGTTTACAGGTGGTCAATATGGGATTTATAATCCTGGATTTGTCCCACCGCTTTATGTCAACACTGGTACATTGAATACACCATTAATACAATGGAATACTAATCCTCCATTAGGCAGCGTTCCCCCTACAGCAGTATATACATATGGTGTTACTGGGCCTGCTTGGAACTTTGGTACAGATGGTAATCTAACATTGCCGGGCAATCTAGTAATCAATGGTCTTGCAAATGTATTTGGATCAAATGTTGCATTATTACAATCAAATCCTGATCTACCATTACTATCAGTATCAAGTGGTAGCAATGGTGCTGTATCAAGTCTTTGGGTAGAAGACATTGGCAACGTCGGCACTAGTAATATAGCGGCAGTATATGCTAATCCTACTTCAGGATCAAAGATTGTTAGAATAGCAGTAGGACAAAATGGTGGTAACGCTGGTCCTAATCTATGGGACTTTAATGCTAATGGTACTACAACATTCCCGGGTAACTTGATTAGTAGTGGTGCAAGCCCTGCCCCAAGTATTAGTGGTTTCTCTAGTGTAAGCGCATCAACATTTACTAACGGTAACTCAAATGTAACTATCAATTCTAACTCAAAGTCATGGTTATTTGATAGTACCGGCAACGCAACATTCCCGGCAAACGGAACAACAGCTTTACATAATATCACAGGCAACGGTTTAGCATTGTTTGGTCAAGTTCATATTGGTGGTAACTTAAATTATGCAGAAGATGCAAATCTAATAATAGTAGAAAATAAAGATGGTTTTGCGGATATTATAGCACAGAATCAAAATGCCGGTGGCAATGCATCTATGAATATAGTACTTGTCAATGATGATCCAGGTAATGTTTACATGGCTGTCGGAGTCAATTCAAGTAATTTTACTCCATTCTACAATACTCTATTTGAAATACCTAATGCTGGCTATGTTAGTCACAGTACTACCCAAATAATGGGACCGCAGAGCGCCGAATCTGGTGAATCTAGAATGTTCTTTACCTACAGTAGTGGCTCTTACGCATTAGAACTTAATGATCACGGGGCTATTGGATGGGGTGCTAGTTATAATGGCAATCTAACACAAGGTAATTTTGGTAATGTTGGACAAGTATTAACCAGCGCAGGTGAAAACAGTGCTCCAAGTTGGACTAATATACCAGCGCCAACAGTAGCACAAGATATCACCTCTAACGGTGCTATGAGTATAATGACATATGATGGTAATCTAAAATATGCAAACTATGCTACTGTTGAACCAAGCACTGGCAACATCGCTGGTGGCAATATTAGTGCTACTGGTAACATCACTGGTGCTAACATCAGCACTGGTGTAATCACGCTCACAAACGGTGCAGTGATAAAAGATAACGCAGGCAATAGTGTGGCATTTGGTAAAAATGCTGGTTCAAACGCACAAGGTGTTTATTCAGTAGCAATTGGCTGGGGTGCCGGCGAAGTCACACAAGGTGGCGGTGCCGTGGCAGTTGGTATTAATGCTGGGGGTGATGCACAAGGTAACGTTGCCACAGCAATTGGTTACGGTGCCGGACAAACCACACAAGGAGTCTCGGCAGTGGCTATTGGTGAGAGTGCTGGTTCAAACACACAAGGCAATTTCACAGTGGCAATTGGTACTAGTGCTGGACAAAACACACAAGGAGTTGAAGCAGTGGCTATTGGCTCTTATGCCGGTGCTGACACACAAGGCTTAGCGGCAGTGGCCATTGGTGCGTATGCCGGTCAAACCGGTCAAGGCAACAACTCAATCATATTGAATGCTACTGGCGCCAATTTAAATCAAACAACAGCCAACACATTCACAGTGGCACCAGTTCGCAATGATACTTCAAATATTGCTGAAGTTATGTTCTACAATGCTACTAGCAAAGAAGTTACTTATGGTAACACAATAAGTGTTGCTGGTAATATTACAGGCGCTTATATTTTAGGTAACGGTAGTGGGTTAACTAGTTTACCGATACCAACAGTAGCGCAAGATATCACCTCTAACGGTGCTATGAGTATAATGACATATGATGGTAATCTAAAATATGCAAACTATGCTACTGTTGAACCAAGCACTGGCAACATCGCT
>Ga0209087_1000026_pt1 | contig 77648 bp, 98 predicted proteins | sample S_130805_EF_Meta_FD_187321 | JGI IMG/M metagenome (GOLD analysis project Ga0209087, IMG submission 187321) | Freshwater microbial communities from Lake Simoncouche, Canada to study carbon cycling - S_130805_EF_MetaG (SPAdes) (version 2) | ecosystem: Environmental > Aquatic > Freshwater > Lake ... | reverse complement strand
CACAGAAAGTTGCCATGGATCGCCACTCCTCCAGCATGTTATACAGCTTCATCACAGACCTCGTAAGATTACCCTCATAAATCTCATACTTCATACAAATCTCCCCAGTCGACATACCCTCCATCCAATCCCACATAGGACCGATCCAACTCGTCCCCATCTTCCACTTGGAGCTTAGTGAGCCCTGCGCATGCTCTTCATCCCTCAGAGTCTCCCAGCAGTCATTAATTGCATACAAGGAATCCTTCACCCTACGAGGGACCTTAATATCGTCAAGCGCAACATCCTCCTTCTTTCCATCTAGAATACATCCTGCTAGCACCGCAAGCAACTCCTGGGGCTCCAGATCCTTAGACTCTGGCATCAAGTAGAATTGCGAAATGAGCAAGGCATCTGACTCATTTAGCTCCGTTGCCAGAGTGCCAAGAGTAGTTGGAGTCCCATCCTCCTTAAGAAATCCTAGGCCCTTCAATACTGCAACCTTACGCTCAACCGCCGAAGAAGTATCTCGCAGCTTCTCAAGATCGCGAGAATTCCTATCCAGCAATCTCTGGAGATCTTTTGCCTCATCAAAATCGCGGACCGCAGTATCCCACTTTAGCCCATTATATGTTGCCTTCCATGTTGCAAGCTGCTGCTCCATCTTCCTCCTCTTTGAATTCGTTAGAACAGTCAATTGATACTCCATCTCGACCTTCTGCTGAATAATACCTAGCTCATATGCAGTAATCTGAAGTTTCTCCATTCTTGTGCGCATTTTTGCGCTATCAGCCTCGTAATCATCAATAAGCTCCTGGCGCTGTCGCCGCCAAAAGGATTTCTCCAGAATATCCATCCAGGAGGTATTTCCAGATTGAATTGTCTTCAAGATAAAGTCATAATCAAACTCCATTCGTGAAGTCACTGGAGACTTTGAGCCACACATCATTGCCTGCATCTCATGCGGCTCCAATGGATTCCTATCAGGCAAGTAAATTACCGTGCCCATAGTATCCAGGCCACGCCGCCCCGCCCGCCCAGCCATCTGAAGATACTCTGCTGTTGTCAGAATACGCATATCATTCACCTCCTCATCAAACTTCTTAACTCCCACGAAGACAGCTGTCTTTGTTGGCATGTTGATTCCTACTGCAAATGTCTCCGTGGCAAAGAGAACCTTGATGAATCCCTTGGAAAACAGAATCTCAATAATTTCCTTCAGCATCGGAACAAGGCCACTGTGATGAAAGGCAATACCCCGCTCCACTAGTGCACGAACATGGTGATACTGAATAAGCTTCTCAAGCTCACCCCGATGCTTTCTGAGCTGATAGTTCCAGATGTGAATAACCTCCGCCTTCTCAGATGATGTAATGAGAGTGCTCTCTACCTTCTGAGCATACTTCTCACAATCCTTCCTAGACAAGACAAAGAAGAGAGCAGGTAGGAGTTGCTTGGACTCTAGCGTAACAATGAGCGCATTCATCTGATGTAGAAAGCTGGTAGGACGAGTCTTTCCCTCAATGGGTCCCTCCTGTCCTGCAGCCCGTGCATCACGGACCTTCTGCTGAAACTTATCATGAGCCTTCTCCTGGCCCAGACGCCATGCAATCCAATCCTTGTATGTCCGATCATTGTAGATATTCCTGGCATCCATAAGGGTATGGAATTGCTCATTATACCAAAGAGTATGAGTCAGAGGAACAATACGATACTCAGTGCTAATAAGATTAATCGGTCGCTTCTTCAGATCCCCTAGCCACTCTGCAAAGTATTCGGGATGATCCAGGGTCGCCGACAGCATTACCATCTTAACCTCAGGAGGCAGGAGAATCATGATTTCTTCCCAAATGTGCCCTCGGTCCTTATCATTGATATAATGACACTCGTCAAAGATAACTGCATCCAGTCCATCAAGGCTTAGACTGGCAGTAGGACCAATGTCCTTAGTAGAAGAACCCTGCTTGAACAGGAGATTTCTGAGAATCTCTGTGGTCATGATAACTACATTAGCATCAGGGCAGAACTTCATATCTCCAGTCATAATTCCGACAGTGGTATCTGTGAACTGAGCCTTCAGATCGTTGAACTTCTGATTAGAAAGAGACTTAATCGGGGTTGTATAGAAGACACGCATACCCTTTCTGAGTGAATACGCGATCTGAACCTCGCCAACCAGGGTCTTACCCGAACCAGTTTTGGCCGTAACCAAGACATTCTCTTCATTACAGATCGCCTTGAGTGCATGCTGCTGGAAAGGATCCAGAGGAAACTTATAGTTGATTGGTGGATCATGGGGCATCTCTGCGGGTGCCTGCTTGACATCTGCAATCTTAAGAAACTCCATTTGTGTGCCCCCAATACTTTAGCGGATGACTTCAATTTTTCAACAAATAAATTTGACACATATATTTAGATAGATTTACACAAATGGATTTAATAGAAGAATATAATAATCTTGAGCAGTCTGAGCAACCAATCTCAAATATAGAGATTTATAAGCTACAAGAATTTTATTCAGATAAATTATATGTTCCTCCAGAAAAGATTTACAGAGAATTTCCTATTAAAGAATCAGTGCCTGTAAAAAAGAAATCATTTCTTGAATTATTTAAACTTACAATTACATGTGTTCCTTATAGTATTATAAAAGTTGAATATAATTAAGTTTCTTTGAATGCATATACAATGATAATAATTCCTCCTGCAGTCGAGCTCGAGGACTATTTCTTAAAACTCGCAAAAGCAAGCTGGACAAAATATATGTATAGTGATCCAGATGGCGAGGATGAATTAAAGAAGAAGCATAAGACCCTTGTAATATCTTGCGACCTAGATATGGCAGATGAAAAGGTTGCAGTTAAGCTACATTATAGATTTATAAGAGATATTCTGTATTGTTTCATTGAGGAAGTTTAATTTGGGCTGCAGGCCAAAAATTGAGTCAGCCGCCGCCCTGGAAATCGTGGGCCTAAATCCCAAGTCTATTCTTACAAATAGGCTTGTATGATTAAAGCCCCCATGGTCCTGTAGCTCAGCTGGTAGAGCGTGGTGCTTATACATTTATGTATATAGAAAGCAACACAGTGCAAAGTTACGCCAAAGTCTCAGGATGCAATCCTGATTCTAGGGCGTTACGTAGTAACGCCAAAGTCGCGGGTTCAAGCCCCGCCTGGACCATATTTTTTTATGTGTATGATTTTCATACAGTTAAAAAATTATTTCTTCATCTTTGCCTTCAAATCCAAAGAACTCACTCGATCTTCTACAATTGGTAAGGTCAAGATGCCAACATGTGATTCAAAATCAATCACCTCTTTCTTATAGCCACCTCCATTTACCCATTCAGTCATGAGATCCTGCACCTGACTATATGCATAAGATTCTCTTGCAACACCTACCTCAGGTAGCTTTTTCAATAGTGTAATTGTTTCCTTGAGTCTCTCGGCCTTTTCTTTTACTGGCATTCTAGTTAGGTATTAAAGAAATTCCTTAGACCTTAATGTATATAATCTATAATTGCATTTCTATATGGTCTAAACATTTATCACTTATTTCTAAGAAGAGTAATGTGTGGAATCTGGTGTCGCATTGGGTCGAATAATGATCCTCAAGATCCTACACCTTGGGTAAAGCAATTAGAAGCTAGAGGGCCAGAAGGAACGCGCATTGTTCATTTAAATGATAAAGTCACTATGGCATTCACCCGCCTTGCAATCAATGGGTTAACAAATGCAGGAATGCAGCCCTATACGAAGGGTCCCCTAACATGGATTTGCAATGGAGAAATCTATAATTCTAAGGAGCTTGAAGAGAGTCTTGGCCTCACCAATACAGGATCAGATTGTGAGTGTATCGGAGATTTATATATGAGGCATCGTGATAATCTTGTAGCCTTTGCACGAGCTCTAGATGGCGTCTTTGCCATTACACTCTATGATGCAGAACGCCAGAGACTCATTGTTACACGCGATCCCTTTGGTATTCGACCTCTCTTTATTGGCTGTAGACCAAATACAGAAATTTCCCTAGCAAATATAAATAATTCACCGGTTCCAGTATTCCATTCTAAATTCACTACTCTGGTATTTGCTTCGGAACTAAAAGCCCTTGTTCCTTATTTTGAGTCCGTGCTAACTTTTCAGCCTGGGACCGTGCAATGCTATGATGTGGCATCAATGAGCATCATGCACGATTTTAGATATCATACTGTAGGGTGGATGACAAATCCTCTATACAGGCCATCCGAATCATCTGGATTTGTTGAAGCATCTAACGCTCTTCGGTATGCCCTAGAGGAATCTGTCCGAAAGCGGCTTCTAACTGAAAGACCCATTGCATGTCTTCTGAGTGGAGGGCTTGATAGCAGCCTAATTGCCGCCCTCGTGCAAAATAATCTAAGAAATCTAAATAAGCCACCACTGAAAACATTTTCTATTGGTTTTGAGGGATCCTCAGATTTAGCCCATGCCCGCATCGTAGCAGACTGGATTGGCTCAGATCATACTGAAATCAAAATGACTCCTGATGAATTCTTTTCTGCTATACCAGAAGTAATCAAGGCAATTGAATCTTACGATACTACTACAGTAAGAGCCAGCGTTGGAAATTATTTAATCGGTAAGAAAATCAGAGAACTAACCGATTGCAAGGTGGTATTTAATGGTGATGGCTCAGATGAACTCTTTGGAGGTTATCTATATTTCAATAATGCACCAAATGAAGAGGCATTTCAGGCAGAAACTGAGCGTCTACTAAATGACATTCATATGTTTGATGTTCTGCGCAGCGATCGTTCAATGAGTGCAAATGGGCTGGAGGCCAGAACCCCATTCCTTGATAAGCAATTTGTCTCAGTAGTGCGCAGCATACATCCAAGATTTCTGAAGCCCGTGAAAGGATCACAGATGGAGAAATTTATTCTAAGATCCGCCTTTGATGATGGCACGACCCTACCTCCAGAAGTTCTATGGAGGCGCAAGGAGGCATTTAGCGATGGTGTCTCAACACCCGAGAAGGCATGGTTTCAGGAAATTCAGGAGCGCGTTGAAGGCCGTGTTCCCCAGGATTGGGTAATGAGGGCTACTCTTTCTTATTCTAAGCATATGACTCCACGAACTGCTGAGGAGTATTATTACCGTTATTTATTTACTTCAACATATGGACTCTCTGCATTACACGTAGCTGTGCCATATCGCTGGATGCCACAGTGGTGCCCTGAGACGACGGATCCTAGTGCTAGAACTCTTCAGATTTACAATGAGCCAAGCGAGGGTGAAACAAGCGGATAAATTTGATTTCCTTTTACGTGCTGTAACGAGCAACAATGTCAACATGTATTTCAAGACGAGCATGTGCCGATAGGGACACCCTTCGTCTTATTGGGAAGGATGGTCAGCCTGGTCGGCATATTTGGGTAGAATACCGGTGCCAAAACAAGGTAGTGACAGAAGGGATCGTATGTGCAGATTGTTCATACAAGCTACCAAAATACAAGTATCAGGCAAACCCCAAGTGCGACCATGGAATTATAGGAGGACCATATCCATCAGATAGTAAACTGTATGGATCTGGATTTTATCTGAAGCTGATCAAGGAGGGATGGAAGATTCTAGAGGCTGATGAAATCCGGGCTAAGGCCGCAGTGGATAATGCATGTATGGGGAAGAAGAAAGTTGTAGCGCAGCCTATTGCTGAGCCTGTAGCTAAACCTGTAGCTGAGCCTGTAGCTAAACCTGTAGCTGAGCCTGTAGCTGAGCCTGTAGCAACGCTTGTAACAGAGACACCAGTAAAACAAAGGCGCACATATAAGAAAAAGACACCAGAAGAGAAGGCTGCTAAGGCCGCAAAAGCTATCAAGGCTGGAAAGCCAGTGAAGCTAGATATCCTGCTACCAACTCCACCCATAGAAGAGACACATCATGACCCTAAATTTATAGAGTCAATTGCCCCTCCAATTACCATTGGAGAGTTTGTAACCGTAAAGGTAAAGAAGATAACAATTCAAGGAAAGCAATATTTCCACGATGCCAATTCTGGAAAGCTCTATGGAATTTCTGTGAATGGTGTTGGTGCATACAAGGGGCGTTATAATACAGAGGAAGACACTGTAAATACTACGTTTCCTGATTCAGATATTGAGGAATCAGAGTAATTTTATACAACAGTAGCAAAATTTGATTTGTTTTTATTTTTTAAATATAAGCAAACCAAATGAGTATTGTCACCGCCAAAGAACTCAAAGATATTTTAACTCAAGTGCAATCTGATGAAAAGATTCCACTAGTTGACACTGCTGAAGGATGGCTGCATTGGTTCAAGAAACGTGGTGACCGTTGCATTAAGGATGCAGCAAAACTTGGTTACTCAGAAGTAACTATAGATCTTCCTATTGAAATTGCACAACGTTTCGATAGGGCGGCATTACTTCTTATACAGAATTCTATGAAACAACTTCTGGACGGGTGTTTCGTAGGATTTGTGGAAGATGAATATGAGGGTAACCCATTATGTAGACTACTCATTTCATGGAAGTAATTAGTGACCTAAATATTAAAGCCTAGTACTATATATTTACAATGCCGTCAGATAAAACTACTCTTCTAACAAATATATACAATGAAGAATATCTATTACCTTTTTGGCTAAATCATCACAAGAAACTTTTTGACCATGGAATTATAATAGATTATGGATCTACTGATAGATCACTTGAACTTTGCAAGGAAATCTGTCCAACATGGGAAGTTAGAAAGTCGAGAAATCCAGATTTCGGTGCAATTAATGCAGACAGAGAATTAATGGATCTAGAAAAGACTCAGGATGGAATTAAAATGATCCTAACTACTACTGAATTTTTATTTTGCGAAAGGCCCATCAAGGATGTATTTAAGGAGTATGCATCATCTAATATTTCTTTCGGGGTTAAGCCATATGCACCTTTTACCAAAAAATATGGAATGTATCCTAAAACGTTAAGTGAACTTTTTAAAGACTCATTTAGCGATGAAGTACTATACGTGAATTTACAACCAAATAGAGGAACTAGACAAATTCATAATTATCCAGATGGAAATTACACAGTAGGAAGGCATACAACAAAAAATCCTAGTTCTTCAACAAGCGATTTTCATTTAGTATGGCTAGGCAGTTTTCCATACAATGAGCACATCATGCAGCGTAAGCTACAAGTAAAAACACATATACCAGAATCAGATCGTATACGTGGATTTAGCTATCATCATTTTTATGATGAACAGAAAATGCTAGAGATTGTCAATCACCATTATAATAATGGGAAGAGGCTAAATGAACTTAATATTTCTCTATATACTATGTTAAATAATTATAGAGATTAATATGCTATAAAAATTGATGAATTACCTCGATACATGATATGTATGGAGATACTTCTTAAAAATGCATCAGCGGCACTACTTGCATATTCAGCACATTATGCCGCAATGAAATTCTATAATTACGCCTGTATTCCAGATGGTGTTGTAGGATATCTAAGTGGCCTAATTAGTACAGGAAGTCCTGTATGCCAGTCGGTTATCCAAGTAATTTCAAGCACCCAAGTGTCATATTCATCAATTCTATTGATGAGTATTACACGTATTACAGTAGATTTGTTTTCTCCTACTCAATCTCAAAAAGATGATTGATTTTCTGGCGTTGTTTTAATTCCATATTTAATAGATATTTTTTATATGCCGCCATATATTGTTTATCATTCATCATTGGTTGTTTCTTTCCATCTTTAATAATAGGAGTAGGTGCTCCTTGCCACTTTGATTCAGGATGACTTAGTTTTACATACTGTGGATTCGAAATATCAAAAAGACGAAATTGTATTTCACCATCCTGTATAACAGTTGGAAACTTGTAGCCAAAGGGTTTTAATATATAATAAAAGGTTTCTAAATTACCAATTGTATATTTCATATTTGAAACTAAAATATTTTCTGCGCGATAAAAAATATCTGGCATCGGTAATCCATGATGTGGATCTTTTTTAAATGTAGCTCCAGATGGAATTCTCAAATAAGATGCATGCAATATATGAGTGGTCGGTGTTTCTTCAATAGGAAACCATCGCTGCCATGTTGGTTTTACATCTTGTTCATTTATAGTTTGCAAAGCATCCATGAAAGTTTTAGAATCTGGTAGAGATAAAAAATGTGTTTTTAACTTTTCTAGTTTGTCATTATAATGAGTTTCATTTGCAATTACCAGGAATTCAGAAATATGCGCCTGATCTTCTTTTGAAAGTGAAAGTTGCTGGGTCATATGGCCCAATTCAGCCGCATTAGCCCATTTTATATCTTCATCCATTCTTACTCGGGCTAGCGAGTTTTATTGGTTGTAGAGGGTGAAAGAGAACGAGAGAATGTTGATGTCACCGTTACTGAACGTGTGTGAGGACGCGTTGTTGGTATTGCAGATTTTGTATGTGTTAAGGTTGTAGATCTACTCCGACTTACACTTCTGGTTCGTGTGACAGAGACAGTTGCACTCTTAGTGAATGCCCTGGTTGTAGGTATTCCTGTCTTACTTCTTGTCAAGGATACTGAGACTGTCCGTGTTAAGGAGGTTGTTCGTGATAAGGAGACTGTGGCTGAGCGGGTAGTTAGCTGGGATGCTGGAACTGTTACTGGAGGACTTGGAGATCTCGTAAATGCCATGGTTGAAGGAACTCCTGACCTACTTCGGCTTATGGTTCCAGAGACTGAATGAGTTAATGAGCGTGATCTCGTTAATGAGAGTGTTCCTGAGGTTGATCGTGTTAAGGAGAGTGACTTAGTATAGGAGGGAGATACCGAACGAGTATTTAATTCAGATGCTGCAACTGTTACTGGAGGGCTTGGTGATCTCGTAAATGCCATGGTTGAAGGAACTCCTGACCTACTTCTTGTTAAGGATACTGAGACTGTTCGAGTTAAGGAAGTTGTCCGTGATAAGGAAACTGTAGCTGAGCGAGTAGTTAACTGGGATGCTGCAACTGTTACTGGAGGACTTGGTGATCTCGTAAATGCCATAGTTGAAGGGATTCCTGATCTACTTCGGGTTATAGTTCCAGAGACTGAATGAGTTAAGGAACGTGTTCTTGATAAGGTGACTGTGGCTGAACGAGTAGTTAACTGGGATGCTGCAAGTGTTACTCTAGGGCTTGAGGACCGTGTAAGCGTAACGGATTTAGTGTAAGATAAGGAATGTGTAAGAGATCCACGTGGGGATGGCGAACGTGTAAGTGTAACGGAAGGTGTTCGTGTAAATGCACGTGTTGTAGGAATTCCAGATGCAGATTGCGTAACAGATGGTGTTAAGGATTTAGAATAGGTTGATGATACTGTAAGCGTTGGAATTAATGACGGTGAGCGTGTAAGAGTAACTGAGGATGTTCTGGTAAATGCGCGTGTAGTGGGAATTGGACTGAGTGATATGGAAGACGTGGGAGTAAATGAATTACTTCGTGTAAGAGAACCCGAAATAGTTCTAGTTACTGAAATAGTGTAAGAAAGTGAAATAGATACCGTCGTGCTACGGGTTAAACTAGGCGAGTGTGTCATTGTAATAGATTGTGTCTGACTGAGAGATAGTGTAAGTGTAGGTGAAACTGTATCTGAAAGACTCTTTGTATAAGAGACAGAAGGTGATATACTAGAAGAAACGCTTAGAGATGATCTTGGAGAAACAGAATATGTTAAGGATGTAGTGAGTGTTCCAGTTGTAGAACCAGAATCACTTTGAGCAGGAGAACCTGTATAAGGGCTTTGCGTAACTGTTATAGTTACACTAGAACTTAGAGAGTTCAATGAGCTTGGTGTAATATAGGGACTACCTGTATAATATGGTGTCTGTGATACAGTAAGTATAGGGCTTCCTGAGGTTGAAAGAATAGAGGTTGATGATGTAGAAGGAAGAATAGATGCACTAAGACTCTGCGATATGGAACCTGTAAGAGTTCCAGTTGGCGATTTATTTGAACTGGGTGTGAAGATCCCAGTAGGCGACAAGGTTAGAGAAGATGACGAACTTGCCTGTGTAGATGGAGTTAACCCTATTGAGTGAGTTATCTGGCTTGTTAGAGTTACACTTGATGTGCCAGAAGATTGCATGGTTAAACTAACCAACGGGGTTCCTGTAAGAGAATAGGATGAGCTAGGTGAGAGAATTCCACTGGGCGATGGCGTCAGCGAATTAGAGGAGGTCTGCAATGTAGAGCTAGTTGCAACTATTGTGGTAGTGCCTTGTGTGAGTGTAAATGAAGGAGTTATAGAAGCCAGAGAAGTTGGGCTGACTAAAGAAGAACCAGTAACTAAAGAAGTTCCTGAAGGGCTTCCCTGGGCGGATACCGTAACGGTGAATAATCCAGAACTAGATTGAGATAAACTTGCAGATACAGAGGTGTGGCCAGTAATTGAATATACAGGAGTCAGAGATGCCAATGGGGTTTGACTGGGTGAAACTGATACAGATTCACTAATAGAACTCATGCTAGTTGCAGATTCTGCAGCACTATAACTAGGTGTGTGCGAAGTTGTTGCGCACACACTTACAGAAGGACTCATTGATACGCTGACAGAAGAAGTGGCGCTTGAACTCAGAGAGTAACTTGAGCTATATGTTGCACCACCAGATAGAGACACAGTTACAGTAGATGAAAGCGAAGCACTCCCTGATATAGTGCTCTTAGGGCAGGCAGTTAAGGATGAACTTGCCGATGGAGAAATACTTGAGCTAGGAGACCCTGTAAAGCAAGCGGAGGGACTCCCTGATTCCGAACTGAGTCCTGAAGAACTTACTGTCACTGTATAGGAAATTGTCTTGAGTCCAGAATATGTGATTAGTCCAGATGCACTAGAGCAAGCTGTAGGACTTCGCGAGCCACTTGGGGACCGTGACCCAGAATTACAAGCTGTAGCAGATCTACTCCTTGAAGGAGAACCAGATATACTTGGGGAGCTACTGCCCGTAAAACTTTTCAGGGGGGTCCTCGATTGTGTTGAACTTGTAGATGCACTTCTAGAGCTTGATACCGTAGAGCTTTGCGATGAATTCAGAGTGAGTGTGCTGTGCACTGTGTAAGTAGGATTTACGGATACAGTAGGTGAGCCGCTGACTGAAACGGATCCAGATTCAGAATAGGAATCGTGTGGCGAAGAACTCGCTGAATCTGAGAATGAAGAGGAAGAAGTATAGGAGACAGTAACCGTTGAGGATACAGATGCAGATTCACTTGCAGTCTGAACCCCAGAAGTTGTCGCCTTCTGACTTAGGCTGACTGTAATCGTTGAGGTCCAAGTATTGGTTACAGTCTGCCTAATAAAGGTAAATGTCTGAGAAGGCGTTGAACTGAGAGACTGACTCTTTGTCTGGCATGCCGTTGCTGAAGGCGTTGTGCTCAAGCTGTAAGTCGGACATGTGGTGGAAGTCTTTGTTTGAGCCATCGAGCGTGTCCCTGTTCGTGAAATCACGGGACTCGCCGTATCTTTCAGAGATCCACTTACAGTTCCAGTTGCCGATGAAGTTTTGGATTGCGAAGTAGAACTTGTAAGTGTTCCTGAATGCGTAGATGTCTTGGTCTGCGAAGAACTTCCAGAGAATGTTGCAGTTCCAGAACTAGTCTTGGATTTCTGGGGACTTCGAGTATATATCACAGTGCCCGTTACCGTTGCAGTGAGCGAGGGACTCACTGATGGCCCTGGTGCCGCCGAAACAGAAGGTGTAACAGTAATTGTTGTAGTCTCTGTTCTAGAAATTCGCGGTGTTGCAGAAACACATGCTGATGCAATCGAAGTTTTACTTCGTGCACCTGTGATTGTTAAAGTAGAACTTGAAGAAGGAGAAACTGTGTTTTTAATTGTTCTAGTCGGACTTGCAGAATCTCTGAGGCTTCTAGTAATTCTGGGTGTTACAGTTGAGCATGTGCTCGCCGTTGAAGTCTTACTAGGATTTAATGAACGGGTATTCGTTCTTGTTGCAGGAATAGAACGAGATGAGGTGCCAGTTGCAGTTTGGGTTCTTGTTACAGCTGGAGAGCGTGAGAGAGTTGAAGATGCACTCGATGTCTTTGATTGTGTAATTGATCTAGTCCCACTTGATGAAGCTGTTGAGGTCCTTGTTGCAGTTATAGAACTTGTGCTAGTTCGTGTGACTAAATTAGTCCTAGTTGCAACTTGAGATCTTGAAAAGGATGGGGATGAAGAAGAAGTCCTGGAGCCACGGCCTGTGAGTGTGCCGCACGGACTGCCTGTTGAAGTCTTAGAGTGTGCAGAAGTTCTTGACATCGTTGGACTAGCACTTGAGGTTCGTGATTGCGTAGAAGAGCCACTAACTGTTTTAGAAGAAGTTACAGTCTTCGTAGATGTAACACTTCCCGTATTTGTCTTCGAAGACATAGAGGATAGAGTTGCCCGAGGACTTGCAGTTGTGGTCTTAGTTACTGCAGCAGTTCGTGTAAATGCCACAGTAGGTCTCATTGTCCGCGATGAGATTTGGGTTGGGGTATCAAGTCTAGATGCCCTTGCCGAATATGTGGATGTTGTAGTCTTCGTGGATGTCTTAGACATCGTTCCAGTTGCTGTTGGAACTATGCCCAGATTGCGCTCAATATTAAATTCTTCTAGGCCTGGAGGTGTAGCAGCCACCAGGCCTATCGATAATAAGATAATTAACCACTTCATGCCTATCTAATATAAGGTATATGTTTCATTTTTATACCACTATTGATTTAGGGCAGCCCACGATACAGGGAATCTTGTTTCCAGAAGCTTACTTAGTTCCTGAGCATATAGACGAATCTCATGCTGGGCATCTGGACTCAGGCGTAATTTGCAAAGGCGTGCATATGCATAGAGGGAAGCAGTCTCAATGAATTCGGTATGCATTGATTGGGGTAAAATCATTCTAGCAACCTCGGGAGCCACATCAGCCTCTAGCAGCGCATTATAGGTTTCTAGCGATGACTTAGTTAAATCATCCATGCACTGCCTGGCAAGATCTGCCTTATCGGTCGGCGTAGACTTGGAACCCTGTTTCAGCCTAGGGTCTCTTGCTCTGATAGACTCCAGCTCAGGTAGATAACACTCTGGTAGAGAATCCACATACCGTCTACTCACCTCATTTCGTGCAAACCCAATCGTGTGTCTATACCACTCACGAGCAACAAAGATAGGCATCTTAATTCTGAGCCTTACCTGGGGATGAAAAAAAGGACTCACGTGATTGTGCTTGGCCAGATAATTAATTAGTTTCTTATCTGCCTCAACGAGCTCATTAGACTCCTTAGAAAAACTCACACGCGCTGCATTTACAACAGTCAGATCATCGCCAAAGACACCAAGAAGCTCAATCGAGCCTGAGCCATCAGAAAGAACCTTGGGCATTCTACCTATGCTTGCAGTTGATAGTTTAAGCTAGATATATAAAAAATTGAAGCCCGTCGACCTATGTGTTATGCTACCTACAAACACAATGGAGTGTAGAATGTGTCATAACTATATTTATGATACACTTGAACAGCCATATCATATGACTCATCATTTATACAGCAAGTCAATTAGAGACAGGGAAGTCATTGGTAAATTAGCAGATGCATTCATAAAGATTCTTTACAGAGTAAATATTGTGGATATTATAACAAGCTGTAATCCTAATCATCCTTTACCAGAGTTTTCTGATGAGATTGAATACACAGAGTGGCTCTGGGCAAAGGTTCAGATTGAATATCCAGAGTTATTTTCTGAATTTTATGAAGAAATTCAGGAAATCACTAAACGATATCTGGAGTTTGTGAAACATAAGTTTCGTCTTATTCTTGGAAACCTGTTTAGTATTCACTGTGATCACACAGTAAAAACGTATAATACGGAAAAATCTCCAGGACCAGTTCCCTTTCATGAACTTGTTCTAATTAGAATTAAGGCAAAGCTGCCTCTGCCTGAATATAAGTCAGAGTTATATTGCAGAGATGATATTTATTCTTAAGACTCACGTAATCGGCTCCAAGGCATTTGAGAAGTTCAGTGTCGCATTGGTCCGATGAAATTCTTTTGTTATGTCCCAGGCATCTTCAACTGTAGGTAACAGATTATCTGCATCTTCAACGAGGTCGGGCTTAGGAAATCCATTAAATTCAGATGCAGTTGCGGACGTATACGCTCCCATTAAGGGAAAGTATAACCAATCTCCAACAACTAACTCCTCCATTGGCCCCTTAGCAATTACATCCAGGCTATCACAGGTTCTACCAAATAAAATTGCCTCCTTCACAGGTCGTTCAACCTGACTACCTTGGGGAATACGTATAAATGCAGGTTTCTGATGGTCAAAGGGAATGCAGGAGAAATGGCCATAGAGCGACTCATCAATTACATAACGAAGACCATTTGGACCTTTTTTCTTAGCAATTACTTTCACAAAGAGATCCTGGCTAGGCTGTGCAAAGAAACGCCCAGGCTCTGCTATCATAACACGATTCTTCGGAATTTTCTTTAGTGTCTCTTGAATTACATTCGCAGTTTGAGCAAATGTGCTAGGATCAGAAGAGAATCCTCCACCAATATCTACAATCTTTGGGTCATGTCCATACTTTCTTAAAATCGCAAATCCTACCTCCGCCGCGTATTCAATAGCATCCTTGTATTGCAAAGGATTCTCACATCCTGAGCCAACATGGAATGAAATGCCAGTAAGAGCAATCAAGGAGTTCTTTGCAATCTCATCAAGCTCCTTTTCCGTGGCACCAAATTTCACCGAGAAGGGCATCTTGCTCTCCCTGTCATTCACGGCAATACGGGCCAAAGCATTTCCCTGCCATCCTGTCTTTGTCAACTTATCACACTCCTCCACCGAATCCACCACAGTAGTTTGAATATGATTCTCTCCAATCACTTGTATATCCCTCTCAGACTTGAGAGGGTGTGCATACAAGATTTCAGGCCTCGGCATGTCATAGGCTGTATTACAAGCCCGCACATCATGCACCTCTCTTAGACTAGCACAATCGAAGTTTGCACCCTTGTTAATGAGTGTTTTAAGAAGAAAGGGTTCAGGATTACACTTTACAGCGTAATATGGCTTAATGGTTGGGAGTGCTTTGGCCCATGTATGCCATTGGGTCTCAATGCGTGACTTATTTAGAACAGCGATAGAACCAGATGACCCATGTGCCTTGGGAAAGGATGATACGAGTTGCCGGAGGTTTTTCAGCGTGGCAATGATATTATGTGCAGCGAAAAAAGTTTTGGGCATTAATTTTATTTAGAACTACTACGATTTATCTTGAAGCGTTTAGGCGATAATAATGATTTTCAATAATTTCTTGAGGAAGCCAATATTTCTTTCCATTTATAGTTGCAGCATACATGCCCCGTGGCTCAATGGTTTCAGGATCTCCTATTATCCTATTTCCTGAAACTATCCCTCCATCAATTCCAACTGATCCACAAGAACACATCTTAAAATCATAAGTATGCTTACTTTCAATAGTATCTCTGCAAAGTTTACAGAAAATGGCATGCCTTACTTGATAATAAATAACACCACCATATCGCAGTGATGGCATGCGTGTATTTAGTGATACCATGGGTTTAATTTTTGCAGAACATTCGGCAAATAATATATTACAACACCTTATAAAAAAGTATAGCTCAATAAGTAATTACTTCTTAGTAGCCTTCTCTTTATACATATGAGACCACTCCGGTCTATAAGAAGTCTCCAGAAGTTGAATTGCCAGAAGGTGCAGCTCCTTCTCCTTCGGCGAAAGCTTCTTCACAAACTCCTCCTCCTCCTTTGTCAGCACATGAGTCTTTGGTAGTGAGTCCATGTGTATGTAACTTACTATACAAAATAATGTAACTCATTTTTTATAGCAGGGTAAAGTAAGATGGATTCGCGTATTCTTAAACTGAAAACAACGGATCAAATGATGCAGATTTTGGTTTCCAAGGGAAAGCCTCTAGGATCATTTAAGAAGGGTGATACAATCAAGGTGTGGAATAAGATGCGTAAGGGATACAGTTACACACTAGAAGAATCGCCTGGTGAAGGATTCGCATCAGATTTCAAACCCTATGCCACCCCTGGAGAAATTTTGGCAGGTGGGGCATTTGAAGGTAAGTATCTAAATGATTGTCTCCTTGAATTCCCTGCAGAATGGTTTCTTAATGCGATTCAACTGGGCTCCTTGTGCCCTGGAGATCCAGATGTTTCCATCAATCTCTTCGGGGTAGATTCACGGCAACCTCTTTCTTTTTGGGTTAAATCTGGCTGGCTGCCTGGGGGCGCAAAGAAAGGTCAACACCCTGAGCTCTCAGATCCAAAACTAAATCCCGATGAACGCGGATGGTTCCAATGGTATTGTCGGTACTGGATGGGGCGCCGAATTCCAGTGCTAGACCGAGTTCAGATTTCTCGCTGGAAAGCATTTACTAGGCACTCAGGTCAGATTAAGGCAAATTGTTCTGCTGGTGACCTAGAGTGCAGGCCAAGACAGAGGCAAGGGATTTTTCAGTGGGCCCATAATCCGTTTCTTTAGAGATCTAGTAAATTTACTTCAGGTTTATTATATTTTACTAGAACTTGCCAAAATTGAGAGTCCTGTGCAGTATCATATGCGGAATAATCATGGTCTCCATAAAGTTCCCATCCATCATGAATATAATCCATAATTGTATTCTCAAACCATGAATTATTATTACTAAATTTATAACTAATAAGAGTATAATCAATAACTAACGGTAGAGTTGGTTTAGAATATCTAACTATTACCTGTGAAATATGCGGACCAATAGTCTTTATAGAACCACGCAGATAATAGCCTTTCTTCAAATAACTAATAATAGTATTAATAAATGATGTAAGTGTTTTAGTATCCATAGTAAAAGGGCTTGTAATTACTTTATAATCAAGGATCTGTGAATCATTATTCTGATGTGTCTGACTACTGAATGACATTTGATAATAATTACTAATATATATTTAAAGTTTCAATTTTTTAACACGATTGCAATAATTTATCTATTTGCACTCGTAAGACCAAACTGAAGTCCAACCCACCAGACAAGTGCCGTTAGAACTCCACCCCATATAGAATCAGCTAATGCAAACCACAAGGGATATTTATCAAAAGTAACTATCTGAGTGAAATCATAGACTGCATAGGTCGCTATACCTGTTAAGAAGGCACGGGGAGCCGAATAAATTTCTGAAATGAGATAACCAAGTGCCAGATAAACAGGCACTGCTCCCCAAAGCCGCACATTCATTGATCTATCTGCCTGAATATTTCTCACTATCTCCTGCACTGCAGGGCCTTGAATGAAAAGCCAGGGTAAATCCATTATGCCTGTAAGCAATGCTAGAGCCAGAATCTTTTGTATAGTATTCATACTACTATACATAAGCGTTTTTTCTTCAAGTTCTTTGGCCCAAATACAATTAGATATGGGTTCTATATCCTTAGAGGCCTTTGACGAAAACCTCCGTGGACGTATAAGCCAATGGATCCTTCCTTCTGAAACTTGCTCGCTGCCAAATGGATTCTACGACCAGCTTATTTCAGGCTCTGCACCCTTTCAAACGCATATCTTGCTTCTTTCTAAACAAGATTCTAAGGCATGGCATTTAGCCTTCCCCTGGGAAATGACCTTTATCCCGGAATCTCAGACAGACTGGAGCTTATTCCTCTCTATCCTGCAACATCTGAAATCACCTGTTATAGTTGTAATAAGTCCCAAGCTGCAGGTGCCTCAAGCATTCTGGCAGAAGGCAATGATGAGTGCAAAGGCCCCAACCTTCATTTGTCTTAAGGATATTTCTTCAGATGCTCAATTGGCTGTTCTTCCCCATGCAATCTTTCTTCCGAGACTGGACATGATAACAGATACCCAATTTACAAAGGCTGCAGCGGGATTTGCTCCAGCGGTGCAGGTCTTACTACAGACTCTAGATCTTCGAAGTATCTACCGAGAGCTTCGAGGGTCTGGTGCTAGTCTCTGCCTATCAATGATTGATCAGCGTTTAGGAACTCAAAGTTCGGTCCAGCTGGTTGGTTCTATGCCAACATATAATGCTACATGGTTTTATCCAGAAAGTAATGGAGCCCTGCGGCTTCATTTATCTGACTTGCGATCAATCCTGCGAACAGTTACAGAGAGGTTAGGTGAATAATTATATTTAGTTAACGGAATCTTATGTTAAAGAAATATCTAGCATCTTCATTTCTTGAAGAGCTTGAACGTTCCCTTCTTGGCCTTGAATCCAAGCTTACGAAGAGACTTAATGCGACGAAGGCCAATTGCATGCTTCCTGCGGCTTACAATGCGCCCCTTCTTAGTCTTCATTAAATCCTTACGGGTAAGACCTCCCGGGGTATGTCTAGCAGTTCCGTGCCAGACCTGAGCCTTTGAGCCAGAAGCAGGCATTTTACGCGTACTAGAACGAGCCATTATACTAAGGACCGATAAAAAAGATTAAATATATTGGAGAAGATAGAATGTCTAGGGAACTCCTTGGATTTGTATTTATAGCACTTGCATGTATTATACTTACACCATTTTATCAGAATAATAATCAACTTCCAAAGATTAAGTTAGCTGAAGCTGAAGTAAAGGAAACACGCATTCAAGGGGTCTCTAAAACAGATTCACCAAAATCAATTATTCTATTAAGTGATAGTTTTCTTCCAACCACATTTGCTGGTTCTGAAATCAGTGCGTATGAAACAATTAAATACATGCGATCCCGTGGACATACTGTTAGCATATTTGTAAATAATTGGAAGGTCAGCGAATACGATGGATTCAAGATTCACAAATACGATGTAACAGATTCATCATGCAAAAAGGAAATTACTGAAACAGACATTGTATTTTTTCAAATGGGATATTCTCCAAAAAACATTGAATTACTAAAAGAGCGCTCAAATACTGTATTTGTGTTTACGCATTTAATTGAACCACAACCCTGGCTATTGCAACAGAAAATGCCATTTCCAGTTACAGTAGTATACAATAGTCATATGACACAAGATTCTATGCCTTCATTACATCCTAATATGCGAATGATCCCCTATGTTGAAACAAATAAATTTAAGGGGCTTCGTCAGACTACAATTAATAATGATATAGTATGCTTAATTAATTGTAATAAAAATAAGGGCGGTGATATGTTAACATCTCTCGCAGAAAAGATGCCCGATGTGCAATTTATGGGGGTGAAGGGTGGCTATAGTTCTCAAGTGGTTGTTTCTAATATTCAGAACCTCACCTATATTGAAAACCAGAAAGATATTACTGTTATTTTCAAAAAGATTGGTATTCTAATTATGCCTTCTAAGGATGAAACATGGGGTCGCACCGCTGTAGAGGCAATGGCGTCAGGTGTTCCAGTAATTCACAGTGAATCTCCTGGCCTAGTTGAATGTGTCGGTGGTGCTGGAATAATGTGTATGCACGATGATGAGGATGCTTGGATAGATGCGATACGCCGGCTCATTGGTGATAGGGCTTACAGAGAACGCCTCAGACAATATGGTTTCAAGAGGACTGAGGAAATTGAAGTTGAGCAAGTGCGGGGTAGGCAGGAGCTAGCAATGAAGATTGAGGGTTAACCTTAGTTATCAGCTTCGCCCATATCATCGGACGATTCTTCATCAGATACTACATCATTCACTAGTGGGTCCTTGACAAATTTACGCCCTGGATATATTCTGCAGCCCAGTTTATAGAAACTAAGTTTCCTATGACGCTCTAATATACCTCTTATTCTCCAGGAGCATTTAATAATCCCATGGACATTTAATTCTCTAAAGGATGTATGATATTTTCTAAATATATTTGCTGCATGTTTTCTAAATTTACGTAATGATGCCTTGTAATGTAACATTTCTTCCGTTTCCTGTAAATCTTTTACTGTAGTATTCATATCCTTCTGTAAATGATTAATTGAATATAAGTGTTTATGAATCAGTTCATCTCTTGCATTTTGTAGCAATCTCTCCATTGTGCCCTGTGATTTATTAAACTCAGACACATTTTGTTTTAATAGTTTAATATCATTCTTGAAATCAGCTCTCTTTTTAAAGGACTTGAGTAAAATATTCTCTGCCTTCTTTTTTCTATCTCTCTTATTTCTGTAAATAACTCTAACGTATGCCCATGTATCTATATCGCATTCCTGAACTAGACAGTGTGGAGCATCATGTGCATAATGTTGATACATGTAGCATACAGTATGATATGCATGTCCACAAATTAATGTAATAGTAGGAACTTTATGGGTTGATGCCCATGTTTTCTTACATAACAAACACCCATCCTTAAAGTGTTCAACAGGAGATTCGGTAGCAGGAGTTATTATATTCGCATGAGGCTCTACTAAGTCAGCAGTCGGCGGGTTTCTAGGTGTGGGTGAATATATATGATCTCGTGGACCCATGTGTGTTTCGTCTTTCATATCTAAAAATTCCCGCCACTTTTCTGCATCCTCTGGATATTTTTCAATATATTTTTCCAGTGTTGTTAATGAAATAAATGTATCCTCTGGTTCTAAATCCATAGTATATATTCTATAAAATTGTTTAGATATACACCGTGAGGTGCAAAAAAGCTGTAAAAATTGAAGCGCGCCGCTGATACTCAACAAGCAAACAAATGGTATACGAATATAAGACAAATGAGCAAGGATTCTATGTTTGCACGATTTGCTCCGAGGTAAAGGAGAAGCAAAATACAATGCATTATCATATGAAGAAGCACGAGGGGAAACCTTCCTATGCGTGCAAGACGTGTGATAAGAAGTTTTATCAGAAATATGCCCTTGACGATCACGTAAAACTGAATCATTCTAAGGAGCCTGTCAGCGAGATTAAATGCCCGTTTGATGAGTGTGAGATGACATTCATCAAAAAGGAACACTGTCGTATCCATATTGCGCGGAATCACTTGAAAAAGTCGATTGAGCCACTGATTGAGAAAAAGGCCGATTCCAAGGTTCATACTTGCATTCCGTGTAAGCGAGACTTTAATTCGTATCCTGCAATTCTCTATCATGCTATGGATCATATGAAAGCTGATATCGCCTTTAAGGATAGGCTAAAGATTATCTAAATATAACTCATATATAAATATTTTTTTCATATATATAGAAAGCAATGGAATCTGATAATTCAGAAGTGCAATTACGTATTGTTATTCCTAAGGATACTGAAATAGAGGCAAACCCTGAAACGATAGCCCCTAAAGCAGTATCACCTGGATTAATTGTTGTTTATAGAAAAAATAGAGATATTAATAAAACTATTTGTGCATTTATTACATTTGTTGTATCGATTATTATAATCCTTGTTATAGTATTATCTCATTAAACTTCAGGGCATATATTTAAATTTAAGTCGAATCACCAGTAACTGTATTTACTTGTATAGACAAATTATAAATATTATAGCCAAGTGCAGCAAATCCTAGAATTAAGGTTATCTCAAAGAATGCTCTTGTTGTTGCCTTACCATAGTAGCCAATTATAAATAGTACAGGTGCAACCAGTAAAATGTGGATTAAGTTTACCCATAAACTTGATGAACCTTTTATCCATTTAGTATATAGCCTAAACAGATGATATGCGAAGATAAAGATAGACAATATAATAAGACACATATAAAGCCACTCCGGAGAACCGGCCCTCTGGACGCCTACATATATAAGCAAGGGGCTGACAAAGAAGATGTGAAAGAGATTCAAGATAATGTGGTGATCAATAACCATATTCTATCTGTGAGTAAGGAAAATAAAGAACATATTATGCATATTTTTACAGACGGAGCATGTCCTAATAATGGTAAGCGCAATGCTAATGCGGCCTGGGGTGCTCTACTTGTTTCTGATAATGGATATATAGTGCTAGACCGATTTTCAGGGGCGATCCCCTTATGTGAATCACAGACAAATCAGCGTGCAGAACTAACTGCCTTACTCAGGGGTCTGGAAGTCGCAGAGAAACAGCTGACCCGAGATACCACCTTAAAAAAAATCCAGATTTGGTCTGATAGCCAGTATTCGATTAATTGTGCATCTGTTTGGGGACCTACGTGGAAAAGCAGAGGTTGGAAAAAACAAGGTGGTGAAATTCAACATCTTGATTTAATTCGTGGTTTAGTTGAAAAGACCCAGGGTCTTGGATTCAAAATAGAATACAAGTGGCTCAAGGGACACAAGAAGGGTGATTCGCAACACGCATTCCCCTGGAAATTCAATCACATGGTTGATGAGCTGGCGAACATGGCTTTGCGCTAGCATGCGGTAGTATGTGCTAGCAACCCTGTGAAGCCCACCATTTCTTTGCAGAAGCAGTTCCCTTGGCTTTCCTCGCCAAATCAGAATCTGTGGTATGAAATGTTTTTCCACAAAGTAAGAAAGAACTTACACGTGCATAGCCCCATTGCTGTTCAGTTGCACCGGGTCTATGTCCAGTTCGCCATGCTGCCATACCACGATTATATGATTCCCGTATGAAACGCAAGGGGACCCCTGTAGCCTTAGCACGATCTTCCAGGGATTTCACATTGGGGAATTTTCTGTTCCAGGCTGCCGTGTAGCTAGATTTACGCGTCTTGATTCCTTGATCAGTCTTGAACCCCAGATATGCCTTCGGACTCTTCCATGATCTTGCACCGAACTTCTGGATTTCTTTTTTTCGTTGTGTTCGCTTTCTCTGTGAAAGACCTGCAAAGTATTTGTAAGGTGCAAATAGTTTACGCGTCTTCATCCTACTCCTACCAATTAATTTAATCAGAAAACATATCTCCTACAGAATCTAATAAAAAACCAAATCCTAATCCACCCATTATAATGACACCAAGTGCCATAAGGACCACGCCACCAATTTGTGATCCACTTGTCTCGTTTTTATCTGATGAACTCTTCTTTAATAATATAAAACCGGGTATGAAAAATGCCATACCAATTAATATAAAAATCATTTGAGCAAGAAACATACCAATACTTATTCCAAATCCAGTCTTAACAAGAGACCTCATAGAAATAGTATTTCTTGCCATTATACTAATACACTATAAAATTTATAGTTTATTCTAGTATATCAATTACCTTTTGAGCCTGGTCAATTGAACATTTTACCCATGCCTGTGCATACGCCCACGATTCATTGCACATATAGAGTTCTGGCATATCTGGCAAGGGCTTCACTGAAGCCTTAGATGCTAGATTAAAATCATAGGGCCCAGAAGGTCCTGGAACCCAATACGAGCACCCATCTGACCAAGGGTGAATCTTAAAAAACAGAGGATCTGGGATTTTCTGTCCAGGAAACAGAGAACGGACTTGCGCCATTACTTCTTTCTGAACCGCAGCCTCACTTTTCTTTGCCTTTGCAATCCACTGTTCTGCTTCAGGGCCATCGGTATAAGAAATCATAATAGTTCCCTTGGTCGAATCCATGGGTAAAACATAGCGAATGGGTAAATCACAGACAAATTTATTGATGCCCTGAAACCAAGCGCCTCCATCTGAGCCCAAAGGAAACACCGCATACATACGAACCAGAGGTCTCATTTTTACCTGTTCTAAGATCGGTAATCCGCGAAAACAAGGTATTTCTGCTAATGCATTACGGGGAATTGCGACAATTACTTTCTTAGCCCTAATTGGTTTTTTAGATTTTACTAATACTTCATAGAAATCTTCTTTCTTAATATCCAACATTTCGTGTTCTAATAAAATAGTAACTCCAGAAATATCAGCTTTCATTTTTCCGATTAACACAGAAAACCCACCTTTTACAACACAGAACCCTCCGTGATTTCCTAATTCATGATTAAGAGAATAGAGTGCATTTGAAGCCTTGAGCGTATCTAATTCTGAACGATATTCATAGCGATTCATTAGATCCGCTGTTTTTTTGGAACCCATGGTTTTCAGAAGAATCTGTTTTATAGTCATAGATTCCAGAGATTCTTCAGAAAGCTGGGAAATGCCTAAATTTTCAAACAGATGTAGGAAATCAATTGGTTCTGCACCTTCAGGAGTTCTCCAGTCTATTTTATCCCCAATGGGTAGTGTCTCAATTCCATATTCTTTCAATAAGTTTAACACTTGGTGATGAGACTTATGAATTCGTCCTGCCCCAGCTTCCCAGCTTATGTCTAGACCATTCACCTTGGTATGAAAGGTATAGGTGCGGCCGCCTATTTCCTTATATTTTTCTAAAAGACAAATGTTAGCCTTGGGCTGTTTCCTTTTCAGTTCTCTTGCACAATACAGGCCAGCTATACCGGCTCCTATTATGCATATATCATACTCAATTGGAGGCATTACTAATTAAATGCATCATTTAATGTTTCAATCACCGCCGCCGTATTGGAGCTTGTGAATTTTCCAAGGAACTTGGAATCCTTAATAAATACAAAGGATGGAATTTGCTTGAGACCACAATAGCCCAGGGTATACTTATTCTGATCAATGTCGCATTTATACCAGACAATATTACGATTAGACGCCTGAATTTCGTCATGATTTAGCTTAGTGCAGGCCCCACACCAGGATGCCGTGAAATATACGACCACCTGTGGAGGATTCTTATTGGCTACGTTCAGAAGGGACTCGAACTGCTCTTGGTTCTCTAGGGGGATCATCGGATTTTTCTTGTTTTCTATAAGTATTTTTATAAATATAAAATACGTAACCACTAAATGCTAAGAGACCAACACTAAATAAGAGAACTGGTATTGATGGTGTTACTGATGCTAAATTTAAGAGTTGTAGTGCACCGCCTTTTTGGCCTGGTGGAAGTAGTTGGGCTAGAGCTGCTGCAGGAGCTACTGCAGGAGGAGGAGCTACTGCAGGAGGAGGAGCTACTGCAGGAGGAGGAGCTACTGCAGGAGGAGGAGCTACTGCAGGAGGAGGAGCTGCTGCAGGAGGGTTAGTTGTCCCTATAAGAGAGGATGCTACAGAAGTTGGTGTTCCTAGAACAGATCCTGCTCCTAGAATAGATGATTGTGCAAGAGCAGTAGATGGTAATTGAGGAAGCAATCCTAATGAAGCTGCCGCTTGTTTTGGATTTTGAGCTACTTCTTTTGCTATGCCTGCAGCAGCCTCTCCTGCTGAAGTAACAGTCTCAGCTGCTGAAGCAACAGCCTGAGCTCCTGAAAGTTCTGCTGCAACTCCTGTTTTAACAACTTTAACAGAAGTCTCTATTCCCTCTTTTATTAGAACATTCGCAAGACTTGGTTCACACCCCCCTGGTGGAGTTCCATTTTGATCACAACCTGGCTTTGGCCCCATAAGAGTGTAATTAAACTTGTTTTTAAAGAGTGTTGCTATGCCGGGAATTCTAGCAATACCTTCTTCAAATATACTTCTAGTGTTAAATAAAAGGTTAAACACATCATAAAGTCCTTGAGCAATTACAAGTGGTATGCCAATAATACATATAAATAATATAAGATATACAGCACCCGCTTCGTAATCACCAATAACAAATTTATTTAATGGAAACGATATAAATAACATGGTAGTAATAGCATATGCCATAAATAACCATGGCCTTGGCACTTGTTTAGAAGAGGCATTAACATCAGGTGATTCAGTAAATATATCTTTTCCTATTCCTACTGGACCATAAAAAGGCACTCCAATTCCATATTTTTTTACTAATTTATCTTCTCCACATGCCTGTGCGATATCATAGAAATACCAAAAGCCGAATAGAGGAATAATACTTAGCATCTTTAAAAAGGCAGTTAATGGACTTCTTAATGCAAGGTGATCAATGCCAAATAATCCAGTGAAGGGTAAAATTGCAAGAATCATGTATGTAGTATATGAGATTTGCGATCCTCCCCAGTATGAACCTTGTGTAATTGGTGCATCCAGCATTAAGCTTCTAATGTTTATAATTCAATTAAATAGTAAAAAGAACACCACCAAATCCATCTGCAATTCGTAGAACATTGTGATTTATTCCATAGACTCTTGCATAGAACGTTGATGCAGATGTGGTAGAATTACCACTCGAGTCTAGAGCAGTAATCTGTGTTACGACTGCTGGAACTAGATTCACCTGTAAGACAATGGAATCCATGCGGCTCGCATTTAGAGATCCACATGGCTGAACTGACTCTGGATCAAGGGCAAAGCTGTAAGAATATGTGTAAAAATTTTTGGGTATTACCTTATGGTATTGCCACGGTTGAACTAGACTGAAATATTTAGCATCTCTCACTTGAAATCTATCAAACCCATCGAGTTGCAAGACCGTATCCTGTAAAATATCCTGGCGTATACCTTGCTCATATAATCCGAGAGAACTATAATTAAAAAACTCATGAAATCGTGTCATATCGGATCGTTGAATAAACCAGAATAATTCTCTGAGAGGATGATTAAATTCTATACGTAATGTTGCTGAAGTAGAACCGGAAGCTATTGGTAAAGGAGATGTATATTGAACTTGTTCAATCAAGTATTCATGAGCGGAGCTAACAAATCGCCGGCGCTCCTCGACATCGAGATAAATATAATCACCCCATAACATTAAATCCGTAATAGATACAGGACTTACTTCTAGAGTGCTACAGAGAGGTCCAGAAAGTCCAGAAGAATAGAATAATTGATTTAGAGGTCTCAAGGTTAAATTAATTCGGATTGGATGATATTGTAAGGCAAGAAGCGGCAGAGCAAGTCCAGGATTCCTACAGAACCAGAATCTCAGGGGAATATATAATTTCTGAGATCCAAATAATTGTGGGGCAACATTGGTATCCGTTTTTCCAATCATTTGATTAAATCCAGTCTGTTTGTCATATGGAGTTGTGTAGGTAGACCAGATTTCCATCCACTCACCGGTCTGTCGATCAATTTGTTGCTCTCCAATTTCTATCGAAATTTCCTGAATGAGTGCATGACCAATTGAATTCACGTAAGAAATAGGGTCTCCCGTAGTTAGAGTAAGTGCCGGTAAACTGACTTCTAAGATAATTTGACTCAGGAGATCACCCCGACGTGGGACTAAGCATGTAATACGCTTACCAAAATCAGGAGTTCCATCAAAATACATAGGTTGACTCTCAATTGCAAAATTAGTATAACGCCTATATACCATCTTAAACCAGGTCATTTGAGGATTTCCAGTAAGGAATACATCCTGTTTTCCATGTGCGACTAATTGTAATAATCCTCCTTGGCCAGGCATCTACAGGTAGAAAAGGAAATCTGAAATGCCTTTTACTACGCCATTAATATTATACCCTAGATTAGAATGACTACGCTTGATGTAGACATATTAAGTGTAAGAAAAATATTAGCAAAGGGCAATAATAATACAATCCTTCCTGGGAATACGGTTCTAACAACGGATGGTCTAGGAGGGACCATATGGACAAGCTTAAGCTCAATTAATGCGGGGCTTGCCTTTAATACATTTACTACTACTGCATCAACGTTTACTTCTTCACCTGGCAATACCGCATTTTCTATACTTGACGGTTCAAACATTGGACTCATTCCTGTTACTGGGACGAATGGTGCAGCAACACTCTATTCAAAATCATTTGGTCAGATTACGGTTCCTGGACAAAGTTCAATTAATTCATTTAATACTCAAACTGGACAATTCAATAATGCCATTGGTATAAATGGATCAGGTGTTATTACTGTTTCAACTAATGCTGCAACAAATCAGCTCTTTCTTTATTCTCCAAATGATGCAATTTCAAGCCTATCCTCTCTTATTAAAAATATGGTAAGAGTTAATTCTACTATGACTAGTTCAATTACTTCCTTTCAGTCTCCCTTCTCTACCTTTACTTATACAGCCCTTTCCAGTTTCTCTACTGCCCTTGGACCAACGGTTCAAGTCCCCCAATTAAATGCTGCACTTTCCAGTTTATCTACTGCCCTCGGACCAACTGCCCAAGTGCCTCAACTGGGTGCAGCAATTTCTAGTTTCTCCACGGCTCTTGGACCAACGGTTACTAGTCTGACATTTGCAAGCACGCTATCAACAAATACAACGGCTAATTTTTTTACAAATATATTGTATACTTCTACAGTGAGTATATCTGGAAATCGCCAGCCATTTATTCAATATGGTTCAGGTAGATTATCAACCACCTCAACTCTAATTACATTAAATAACCCATATATAAATTCAAATTATATAATTCAACTGACCTATGCAACTGGAACAAATACATTCTTCGTGCCGCTAAGTTTCTCAAGTGTAACGACGAGTAATTTTGTAGCCCGTGGAGATTCTAATGCTACGGTATTTCATTGGACGACGTATGGTAACTTGTTTTAGGGTGGGGGTCTTAGGAGCTATGGGCGTGATCTTAGGGGCTATCGGCTGGGGTCTTAGGAGCTATGGGCGTGATCTTAGGGGCTATCGGCTGGGGTCTTAGGGGCTATGGGCGGGATCTTAGGGGCTATCGGTGGGGGTCTTAGGGGCTATGGGCGTGATCTTAGGGGCTATCGGTGGGGGTCTTAGGGGGCGAAGCCCCCTATGGTTTAAACTCGTAACAAGTATCTTAGTACAGATGCTTGCCACGAATCCAAAAAATGGTAAGCCAATTCGTATCATGAATTCTGATGCATCTATCTGGAAAGATTCAAAGACACTAACATACATGAAAGATCCATATTCTAAAGATAAGAAGCGCTGGAGACGCTGGGATATTCTAGTTACTTCTGTCGAGCCTGGCTTTCTCTCATGGAATCCAGATATTGTTCTACTAACTGAGGAAACGCCCGAAGCAAATCTCTGGTTGAAAACAGAGAAAGCCAGGAAAACACGTTTTATTCTAGTATCTCTAAAAGCGATTAAGACTCTACATTCCCAGGGATTTGATGTTTCTCTGCTTGGCAATGTGATCTGCCTAGAGGAATTCGAAACCATGTATCCGTTTCTTGGCCAGCCATGGGATGGAACCCTCGAGGATGCAATTATGTGTGCAACCATTGTATTCAGATACAACAGATTAATTGGACTTACCCCTGGCCATGCAAGACTTCAGAAGCTCTCATTCTCTGATTTAAAACTAACAGTGTTTTCCGAACATGCGCCACCAGAACCACTTGTTTTAATCCAACAACTCTATAAACCTACAGACAAAACCCGCGAAAAAGAGCTGAAAAAGTGCCTGGAAATGAACTTAACCTGTGATTTTATCGACCAAATCATTCTTTTTGTAGAATCAACGAATCTTGCAATTCCTGCAGATCCTCAGAAAAAGATAAAACAGATTCCACTAAAATCTCGTCTAACGTATGCCCACTGTATTGATACAATCCAAAATCTCATTGGCGCAAATTCTCTGGTTGCCTTTGCCAATGCAGATATTTATCTGAATGAGACATGGAGAGCAATCTGGTCTGTGAATCTAGCGGATACCCTCGTTGCCCTATTACGCTGGGAAGAGGGTGATGGCTCCAAGCCACCTGAACTCTTTGGCCCGCGCAATGATTCTCAAGATACGTGGTTAATTCACAGCAACAGTGTTTTAGAAAGAACCTGGAATCTGAGTGCATTCAACATCCCCTTTGGCAAGGCGGGCTGCGATAATGCAATTCTCGTTGAATTCTTACGAAATAAATTCAAGATTGTGAATCCCGCAATGAATATCCAGACAATTCATGTTCACAAATCAGAGTTTCGAACCTATGAGAAATCAGATATTGTAGATCGCCCTGTCTACATGTTTGTTGAGCCCACTGGAATCCATGAATTGCATCCTGTTCTCTCCTGGGATGGTTGGGCAGGCCAGCCCACACCTTATGAGCCCCTAGACCGCCCTCTAAAAGCTACGACTGCAAAGCATCTTGCAATGTTCTGTTCTCAGATGAACCGAGATCCTGCGTTCATTTGGGCAGCTGAGGGCCTCAATACCTATTTACCCCCTGTTGGCCAGGATAGATCAATTGAGATGAGAGGCGGTGCCTTTGTCAGCCCATCAGGCCTGGTCTATAGACATACGGATATCTGTGTCGGCACAACTGATATTCAGAAAGGTGCATGGTCCGATAATAAGCTCAGCCACTTGATGGCATCCTATGGCGTAGAGTCTATGATGGCCTTTCATCTAGAGTCAGCCTGGCTCCAGGAGCCTGCCCTCTTTACCCTGCATTACTTGTCTAAGGTGGTCCAACAGAATAAGAAGACACCCAATGCATCCTTCTGGTGTAAGAAGACAAATGGGCTTCTGGCTGCTATTCACCTCTTTCAATGGGAAAAGGCTCAAGGCCGCCTTCTAGAATATTCAGAGCAGACTCAGGCATTTGCTCAGACAGTAGTAGGCCGTTCATGCCATGGGACACGGCCCGTCAAGGCTGACGTCGATGCCTTAAGAGAGGCAATGAATGGCAAGTGGGTTTCAGAGGTTGCTCATGACTTGGACACCACTGTAATTGTCCAAGATACGTATCACATGAATGGAGACTTGGTTGAGCGTCTTTCTAAGAAATTCGGATCCAAGTTTACAAGGATAATCTGGTGCACAGATAATGCGACAGTGTGGGCCCAGGCACTCTCTGGTGCTGCGCGCGTTATCCTATCTTCGTCCGTAAAACATATCAAGTATCCATCGTGGGCTTGGCTATGGCTTGCACCCGTGGGATGCAAGGTTCTTGAGCTCCAGGAGGAGAGGGAGCCATCTGATTCTCTGGTGCACTTGGCAGCTGCCGCTGGACTAGAGTGGACCTTACTCCAGTATCCCCGTTCAACGGCTGAGGGTTTTAAGAAGATTGTAGAGAAAGAGGTAGGTAAATGGTGTCCTGAGACACCTGAACCACTCGCAAATGCGACAGAGTCCCAGATTTTCGTGGAAGTTGCAGATACAATTCCCACCATAATTCAAACTGAGGCCCTCACTGCCCCGCAATGTGTGCTAACTCCACCAAGATCAATGAAGCACGGTTTCTTCGGGCACAAGGGCGATTCATTCCGCGAGCTGATTGATCTCTGGGAAGAGAGAGGTTTCGTCATAAGAAAGGAGGATCCTGCCCTAACTCACTGTTGGCTAGGTGAAGTCGGTGGAACCCTGCTCTATGATAGACCCACGTGGTCCTGGTTAGAGAAGGCTCCTCCTGCAGAACAGGCATATAAGCTCTGTCTAGTCGGCAATCCAGATTATTCTGAAAAGGGCAATTGTAGACCATGGATTTTCTGGCCTCGTCAGCCCAGGCTGGTTGAGGAAATGGCAGCCATAGCGCGAAAATCGTATGATGACCGCAATGATACCATGGTCTTCTTCGGCCGTATTGAGAATACTGTCCAAGCTCAATATAGAAGCAAGGAGGCTATTGAAATGTGGGCTTCTGCATGTGCAAAATTCTCCATGAAGGAGGGGAAGGAAGCATATGATCTGAATCCCAAGGAATATCTGGAAGCACTCCAAAATGCAAAATACGGTCTCTGCCTACGCGGCTTCGGGCCAAAGTGTAATCGTGAGATTGAGCTTCTCGCCATGGGCACGGTGCCCATCGTGACAGCTGATGTTGATATTGATAATTATGCAGAGCCTCTCATCGATGGTGTGCATGTGATTCGCGTTAAAGACAAGGCCGATGCAATTGATAAGATTGCCAATGGAATGACAGAAGCCAAGTGGGCTGAGATGTCTGAGGCGGGATTCCAGTGGTGGAAGCGCAATTGTTCCGTAGAAGGGTCGTGGGCTCAAACTAGAGTTCACTATACATAAGTTCAAACAATAATTCCCATGTTTCACTTTCAGTTACATGGGTTAGATTTGCCACACTAACTACAAGTGCACTAAGAAGAACAAAATAAATCATTCTATTCTTTAGAATCATTTATTTTTTTGTCTCTAGATAGGATATCTAAGAACAATGGGTTAGATTAAGATATAATGGATCTTGCGATTTGTATAGTTGTGAAAAATCGCTCAAATATTATTGTGTATCAAGAGGATCCAGTTGAAACCTACAAGCATGTTGCCTCTAAGATTCAAGAGACACCATGTGATCAACATTTTCCTCCTACCTTAAATCGTGATGCAACTGTTACACTGAATCTCTTACCAAAGTTGCTAATGAGTCTAAGAATGATTAAAACAGGCAATGATAATTGGACCATTATCATAGTAGACTATGAAAGCACTGATGTGAATGTTGAACATATTGCACATCAAATTCTGGATGGCCATATTAGATGTGTTGTAAAAAAACATGAAGGGCAGTTCAGTCGTGGTTCTGGACTTCACTTGGCTGCTGAAATTGCAAAAGAAAGAGGCCACGATTCTCTTTTTTTCTGCGATGCAGATATGTATTTTACACGACATCATGTGTTTGATCAGGCAAAACTCGCCTTAGAACAAAATAAAGTTTACTTTCCAACGTGTTTTAGTTTTACACAACCAGATCATATGAAGGGATTCTGGAGAGATACTGGATATGGAATGATGTTTATTAAAACCGAAACGTATTTTTCTGTTGAAGGGTGGCAACATAATATTAGCTGGGGGGAAGAAGACAATCTGATGCAAGGTAATTTTAGAAGCGATCAAATGATTAGATCAAAAGGAATCGGTTATTTTCACCAGTGGCATCCGAATTCCATTGTCTTTAAAACTCTCGAATACCCTGTAAAATATTATGCAGGAAAAGCGGCGGTTCAAAAACGTTAAAATCTCTGTTTTTAATTCTGCATCAGCAGTTTTCTGAGAATCAGATTTCAGAAAACCTCTGTTTTCAATAAAAAGTGAAAAATCTTGAACTTAATTAGAATTAAACTGATGGCTAACCCCCCACCACCATTTAAACTAAATTTATCCACGCCAAAGTTTATTAGTTATGATGATATGCAAAAAACATTAGAGAATCTCAATATCTTTAAATATGATAAGATACTATCTAATGATAATGAGCGTTCTGTGTGTATTTATTCACTTAATGGAGCTAAATATGTAATGAAACTTGGTAATCGTTCAATGAGAGGTAATACTGATAAGTTTAATCTCTTAAAAAAAGAAATAGATATATATAATGAAATTGGCAATTTTCGCGAGAATGCCATATATTTTCCTAAAATGATAGCATCAGGTCTGATCGATTCCGGCGATAGTAAAAATCACTTTCATTATATCATCATAGAACATATTGATGGTAAAACACTTCTTGATTATTTAAATGAGAAACAAAAGATTGCCGAATTTAATAATTCTAAAGAAATATTAACTATTCTATTAAACCTAACACTGGCACTGAATGCACTCTGGTCACATGGAATAGTGCATGGAGACCTTTCTGTTGAAAATGTAATGATTACACCAGAGTTAAATGTTAAATTAATTGATTTTGAGAAATCTGCAAAAGACATTTCATTGACATCAAATACAATCGGGACTTCAAGGCTTAATGTAAATAATAAAGATACAAGGGGTTATGGATATTTTTTCTTAATTCGTTATTTACTTTCTATATTAAAAAACAGGGATACATTTATTCCATTTTTAAATGATATTAAAACCTTAATTCAATCATGTGATAATTGCAAGGATATTTATAATAAGTGTGCAAAATATATAAGAACAGAAATTGAAAAACAATCTGGTGGCTCTAAAACTCGTAAAGTTCGTAAAATAACGCAGAAGAGAAGAAAGGCTAAAAAGAGAAATTAATTTATATGAATATAAAGGTTCTGTTAAACTCCTAATCTCTTTTTACCCCATTCAATTGTCTTTGCCAGCTTTCCTGGAGCCATAGGCTGTGAATATCCTCGAAAATCAAAAAGACCTCCTCGAAAAAGCTCAGGCTTATTCTCATATTGCGATGTTTCTGACTGCCAATTATTTTTTCCAAGATAGTTATTTGAGGTCATCGCTGTCTGAGGAAGATGGGCACCCTGCTTCTCCGCCATTTTTTTCCCATTAATCCAGATCTGTAAAGCTGGTCTCACAGAGTCACCAGATGCAGTGGTAATACAGCAGTGTGTCCACTTGTGCAATTCAAATGCCTTCAAGACATTTACATGATCCATTCGTAACTTTCCATTCCACACCTCATAGATCAAGGTTGCAGTCTTAGGAGTCCCATGAGACTGTGCCTTTGCATTACTAAAAGGCTTAATTGGTGGGAACTTACGTGGCAGAACTTCCTTATCATAGATATAGTCATCAACATTGGCTGTAGAAAGCATGAGGGCCTGAGGACTCATATCTGGAACCGGTTGAGGGCCAGAAGGAGGATCAGGGATTACACATGTGTCCTCGAGTGGCCTAATTTCTGAGCTGTCATTTAAACTTTGATCCCCACGCCCCACTATACCAATAAAGACATTATCAATTCCTGCACCATTTCCGAAATCTAAGATATGAGCATTATTTGTGAATTCATCAAATCTGACCCAGAAACTGATAGCCTTCAGTGTGGGCAAGCTAATCTTCTTGCCAAAACTCATATCTGGAGAATCTCCAAGACGAATGAATTGATTGATTCCATTGAAACGTAGACCATCCGTAACTTGAACACGATCATCTAGGTTAGTGGTCTTGTTTTCATTATTCATATACTGGGAAGGCAAATTCTTGACAGCCACCTCGTCAATCTGAAGATCTCCTGAGGTATAGGTTGTTAAATTCTCTGCATAATCTTTCATATCATCGATGAAACGAAACCAGAACATAATGCCTTCATAGAAATATAGAATATCAGCAATATCCTTAGGTGGGTTCGAATCAAGCATCTGCCGTGAATCAAAGGTGGTAGAAAGTGCCCTGTAACACTGAGCCTCAAATCTCCCCCCTGGCATTTTCACAACTGCACAATAGTCAGACTTGCCATCCCCATCAGCATCCCGCATATAGTCGTCACGACTTGTTCTAAATCCATCCTTCACTGAGGCAGTTCTAAATGTGGTAGATTCAAGATTTTCTGTTCCTGCCATTGCACATGCAAAGAACATTTGGGATTCGTCCTTGGTTAAAGGGACGAGCATTCTACAAAAATCATGATTCACACCTAGTCCCTGGACATCGGCATATCCCATAACATGACGATTCTCCTGAATAAATCGTTTGTCATCTGAACCAAAGGAAATATCACCCCGACGAGGAAAGTATGCAAATAAGAATTGATTATCACCGGGACCTGTCATAAATCCCTCTTTAAAATATGCAAGTGGATTCCAAATATCGAGGGATAACAGTATAACAAGTAATATTACTATACTGAACATTAATAACTCCCATGTCATCTCCTAATCTATGGTATTTTCTATTACTACAAAACTTTACCTGAAGTAGATATGTGGGGTGGCCGGATTCTCGGTAAGGGAACATACGGGTGTATTTACCAGCCAATCTTGAAATGTCGGAAAAAGAGAGGAAAGGAATTTGGACATGCGAATGAGCATAGCCTCGTTGGTAAAATCACATCAAAGCATGACGCCCAAAATGAACTTGCCGTGGCAAAACTATTACATAAAATTCCAGATTCATCTAATTACACTATTATCTCAGAATTAGATCATTGCACACCTCGTGCCAAATCCAAGCAGAATGACAAGGATATTGATAAATGTGATTATCTGGACACAAACAAACTTCAGGAGTCAATTCAACTCCTCATGCCCTGGGGCGGATATCCTCTTAGTCGTGTTAATCTGGATCCCTATGTCTTTGATTACTTCCGTTTCTGTGAAGAAATCCTGGCATGTGGAGCCTTCCTAGTAACAAATAATCTCTGCCATTTTGATATCTGGGGACAGAACTTTCTCTTTGATAAAGAAAATAAGCCAAAACTCATTGATTTCGGCTTCACGTTTCAACCAGATATACTAACGATAGACAACCTCAAGGCACGCTGGAGAGTCTATGCCTTTGATCATGATACTGAAACTCCAGAAGTCACTCTAATGCTAGGAACTCATGCAAATGCTCCACTACATGAGCTAATTCGCGGGATGGAAAAAGAGAAACCTGCAGTTCAACGTCTAGCAGCACTGTGTGGAGTAAATCCAGTTCACTGGTCTGGTGATCTTTTTCAGTGGACTAAGAGCTCAAGGAGTTTTCAACAGCATGATTGGCTAAGCTGTTGGAAAGTCTATTGGCCGGGATTTGATGCTTGGTCAATTGGTGCAGTTCTTCTGCAAGTTCTGGAAATTCAAATGGCAATTCCACAGTTTTCAACATCAAGCAAGTGGATAACACACGGTTCAAGGATTAAAAAGGTATTAATAGGTCTAACCCGCGCAAATCCAGTTGATCGCCTGGATGCAGCAGAAGCACTAAGCCTTCTTACTGACGGTGCACACCCCTTGATTTCCTCCGGGTCTGCAGGTAGCGACTGGGTTTTGGAAAAGAAGAATCAGAGGCCCTAGCTTTAGACATAGAACCACCTTCTGTGCGTGCATCAGACATTAGATATAAGGGCTTTCCACGAGGAACACAATAATATCCACAGAATTTTGTATATTCCAATGGTTCTTTTTTATCCTTGTAGATAAAAAGGGCTCTGTCTGGTCTTAGTATAGGCCGACCAGAGGCATCCTTCGTCGTAACATCCATTGAGCCAGGTTTATGTGACCATGTTCCATTTTCCTCCTCGTTCCTATCGACCTTATCCTGTCGCAAGAAGTGATAATCTCGCTTAGGATCAACAATAAGAGCAATCTTACTCGTGCCTTCAGGGCAGCGCTGGTGAAACTTTATTGCCCGAACATCCGGATTATCTCCCCACATGCGAGATACCATGTCAATGCACCCCTTCCTGCGCTTTTCTGGAAAATGACCATATCCCGAAGCATAACCAGGCTGATGAAATCCCACATTACAATCAGTAGTCTCATTACACTTTTTTATAAGCTTAGTATCAACAACATTCATAGAATAAGTAAAACAATTATGAGTTTCTTTCAGACTCGTATTCTTATTCCAGGCATCAAGGTCGCGTATCGGCTCTGCCCCAGACATCGGACTCTTCATGCACAACCTTGATGATCGTGTTTTCAGGTATTTCTGTTGATAGTGAAGATTTGCCCTCTGATTCTGTATCGGACTCACTTGTGTTGGTGGCTTGTGATATTCGCACCAGGCTTGATTTGGCAATGGAGGTCTGTTGCAAGTTGGATTGCACTGGCATCTCGAAATTACTGGTAGATTCAGAAATTCCGGAAGAGGATGTCCTCTCATCTAATTTGCCTCCTATATTCTTTCCTCTCGGCTGTAATCCTAGCATATTTGATTTCATATCTCCTACCCAGCGCTCTATTATATCTTTTTGCTCTTCAGGTAATGCTCGTATGGCCCCCTGCTGTGTAACGGGTGTCGGAGTTATCAGTGGAGATTTTGCATTTGTTGCATTTCCTACGCCAGAAGTATCCGTGAATTTCCAATACTCCTCTTCAACTTGCCGCATCTTTATTTTTTCTGCCATATGAAAAAATACCAAAAACTGATTCTCATGTGTTGGTGTAATACCATCCTTCCCAGCATACCGTCCACTTAGACCAACATATTGCCACCCTTCTGAATGTAAAAGCTCAAGGGTAGTATTAATGAAGAAATACTTCTTATCTATTTTGAATAGTGTCATGAAGCCATTAGAAATCGTAACTGAGAGTGATAAGACCCAGGTTGCCCAATAAATCTGCGTTTGAAATGTGGAGCCCTGTATGGAAAGAAACGCAGGAACTAAGATACTTCCAACAGTCATAATAATGCGCGTTACGTAAAACATGTATGCAAGAGTAATGGATCGCCGATGAAAATTATGTAACACTTCCAAATATCTTTCTTGTAAGACTGTTTTCTTATACTGCTCAATTTCTAGCTTCTGAAATATGTCGAAGAGAGACATTTCCGGTGTTTTCTTCTTTTTATAGAACATACCCACTAATTCTGTCTTAGATTAGAGAGATGAAAGATCTCACGGATACAAAACTGTATTATATAAATTTGGATAATAGACCCGACCGCAGAAAAATGTTTGAAGGCCAATTTGCTCTTACAGCAATGCCCCCAATTGAACGAATTTCAGCAGTGCACGGACTCTCGATAGATGTTAAAAAAGACAAGCGTATTGGAATGAATGCCCGGGTTCAAGTCGTTACAGAATATAGACGGTCTCACTATGAAATCCACAGTCGCGGAGCTCTTGGCGCGTCTCTATCGCATTTAAAAGCCTGGCAGGCATTCTTAAAATCTGGGGCAAAATACGCATTGATAATGGAAGATGATGCACAGTTACCTGCAACCTTTGCAATGATGGTAAAGGATTGTGCAAAGGATTTACCTCCTATATGGGATGCATGGATTCTAGGATGGAGTCATACACCGGTAGATACTGGTAAAGATGTAAGTCCTTTCAAGCGTATTCTACATTTCATCGGGGCGCATTGCTATATTATAACACGCAAGGCTGCACAAGCGTTTGTTGATGAAGTGTTTCCAATTGAAACTCACGTTGAACATTTTATGAATAATGTTGCATTCTTACGAGGACTTGTCATTGTGCGCGATATTCGCCTTCATCTTCCTCAGGTTGATCGTGTTCTAAATATTTCCGATGTGAGAAAACCCGAAGGCTGTCCAACATGCAATATTGATGATAAACATGAGGCCATGGAAGCTAGAAGAAATAATCTCCAATAAAACTTTTAGAAAAAGTTTTTAACAAAATTCCAGCAAAAGCTAATAAAAAATTGAAGCCCTAACACTCGGCATGTGCAGTTACACATAATGCCGATTGTCTATCCACACACATTCAGCTCTGAAGGCACCGGGCCCTGGTGGGGTATTCGCTGCTCTACAAGATTCTATCAAGATAGTATCAGACAACTGGATGACTCGACGCGCTGTTTTGTCTATATGACAAATATTCAAGGTGAGACTCTTGCCATTGCAATCGAGGGGCCTTATACAGATGATATTGGAGATAATGTAGTCTTTGTGCCTTCCTGGGTACTTGAGCGCCTAACACTTTCTGAAGGCGATGAGGTAATCATGGAGCCAATTTTAGAGGCCTTGCCAAAGGGCGAGGCAATTACAATTCGGCCACTAACTGGTGCAACAGTTGAGGGACCCATGTTTCTAGAGGGACTTACTGAGGCTCTAAATCAGCTGGGTGTGATTCAGAAAGGTATTCTTTCAGCAGTGGTGGATCCATCTCTGCCTGAGTTGCACCAATTCATTGTTGATAACCTCACACCAAATTCAGTCTGCTTGGCGGATGGAGAGCTTCGTGTGGAGATTGAGAGAGCTCTTGATAGGCCTCCTAGTCCTGTAGTTGAGCCTATAGCAGAAATCCCTATTACCCCATCTGTAAGTGAAGAGTTCCCTGCATCATTTCTCCCTGTTGCACCAACACCTGTAGCCCCAGCAGGTACCTTTGTTCCCTTTAGTGGAAGAGGGAGGCGTCTAGGCGGAAACTAGGATCTAAACTTATAAATAATAGTATATATATGCCTTGTCCAAAATGTTTACAGAAATCAGGATTTCATAGTTTTTCAAGATGTGGAGAAATTAGAAACAGTAATTCTACTGTAAATCTTTTTTATTCATGTCTTGCAAAATCATCAGATACAAATTCAGATGGAACAATGTTAGAAAATATGATTATTCATATGACCGAAGATACTGAACATAAACCATGGATTTGGGTATTAAATTGTGAAAATATGGGATTAAAAGAATATACAAATCTATATTTTAGCGTTGGATTATTAAAACATCTGTCTAAGGATAAAAATTTACAAGATATATGGTTTATTAATTCAAACCTATGGATTAAGACAACCTTTAAATTTTTAGAAACCATGACAACAAGATCATTTGTTAAAAGATATAAAGTAATTGATGGATCTATACTTGAAAAATTAGATTCATTAAAAAAACTAGGTGTTGATACTAAGACATCATATTCACTGATAACCCAGTGAAACAGTAACATGATAAAATTGATGAATCCTAGTATCCATGTATAAACATACAAATGGCTACTACTCAGAAGAAATGGACGCTTGATTCACGCTATGATGATTCGGATCTAAAAGCAAGAACCCTTGAATCTGACATTATACAATCATTAAATATTACCCAAAAAACTCTATATACTCATCTTCCCGCTAAGAAATTCCCAAGAGAGAATGGCTATATTAAAGGAATTAAACTTGCTCTGCCAACATTTAGTGCAACCCCAGTTGTTGCATTTAGTATGGATGACCTGGAAACAGCTGAGCTGCAAGAAGAATCGGAAGTGCCACAAGAGCAGCTTATCACCGCATCTGAGCCCGCTACATCACTCTGTGAATTGAAAGAGCTTTCGAGGCTAGCAAATAATAAGGTCGCTGAGAAATATAAGACCCTCGACACTAGCGCAGGAACTAAGGTAAAAAAAGAGGCCGTGCCTGAGTGGTTCAAGAGTGTAATTTGGCGTAAGGCATATGGATCCATAGAGAAGGCCCAGTGCCCCGTATGCTCAATGAATGTAATTAATGTAGATTCTTATAGTGCAGGCCATATCCTGGCCGAGTCAAAGGGTGGTATGATGTGTTCTGAAAACATCATACCAATCTGTCCTGAATGCAATTCTCAGATGGGAACTCGCCATCTGTATTGGTTTGCCTGGCATTATTATGGAAAGGTCTTGTGGCCAGTTTATTAAACAAGTGCAGCAGTTCTAGATAACTCCAATAAGTTGGTTCCATCAGACACAAATGCCATAGTAATAGTTCCGCTTGCAAGCGTTAAAGTTCTACCAGCATTGCTCATAATTCCTGAATTTGTAGTCCTGAAATTACCTGATAAAGTTAAAGTTCCAGCGCCTCCAGTTATTAATAAATTAACAACTACACCTGGCAGAAGTGTAGTTGGAGATACAGCTACTGGAGCAGCTACTGCAGTAGCAGGCAGTGTAAGTGTAAAGATTCTTCCAGTGCTGAGATCAAGAGTAGTTCCTGCCACCGTAAGGACACCAAGGGAGACAACCCTTGAAGATATCATGCCATTGGTGACAACTGGAGCGCCCTGGTCAGCTAGGCCGCCCGTAGGATCAACGGGAAGAACATTCATGTAGTTAGGGCGGTCAGCACTAAAGACTGCAAACTTTGGAGAGTTAGGGTCAATAAAGCCACTTAACATATTAGACGTAGTAGTATCAGTCTTTGCAGTATTCCAGAAGACACCAACCATCAGTGTAGTCACACCATTGTGTGCTCCAGGGTATAGCTTCTTACCATTCTCACGGAGCACAGTGCCAGCTGGGCAGGTTAGTGCCGTAGCACCAGTGACATTTGCAGCTAGTGTGCCAGTTGTCTGAAATGTAGTCTGGCTCTGAGTGACCGTGTAGGTATACACATCGGCATTAAAGGCAACCGCCGCAAGGTAGGACTTCTCGGGAACCTCCTTCAGCTGTCTTACTACCGTGGACATTATACTAGTGGCAAATAAAATATACTTAGACCATTTTTTGACTTGGTCTAAGTATATTTTTTGTAAATATTAGGTTAAGCATACTGTAATCTAGACATTTCACGAAACTTGTCTCCATCAGAAACAAGTGTTATAGAAAATGATTTAGCATTTGTAAGAGTAGCAGACGCAGTTGTGACAACAGTTGTTCCATCTCCTACAAAAGTTCTACCACCACCATTTGAAATCATTACATATAAAACTGCTCCAGGTTGCGCAGCTGCAGTACCTGCAGTCACTGCTAATGTTACTCCTCCAGTTAATGTGGTAGTTAAAGTAAATACCTGACCAAGTCTAGGATTTAGAGTAATAGTTCCAGTGCTTGCTGTAATAACTGTAACGCTAGAAGAACGCAGCTGTCCTGCAGCAACTACCTCACCAGGACTTGTTACATCTCCCGCACTTGTAATATTACCAAGTGTTAAAACAGAAGGACCCAGATTCTTTGTTATATTATCACCTGTATAGACAGAATCTAATTGGTATAATGGTCTGTCCGTATTATAAGAACTAAACATAGGGTCATTAGGATTAATAAATCCCTTGAGACCACTTACCGTATCAAATATACCAATCATATAGGTATTTACTCCTGTATGTGTTCCAGGATAGAGCTTCTTACCATTCTCACGTAGAACACGACCAGCCGGGCAATTTACTGTAGTAGCACCAGCAACTGTAGTTAGAGTACCAGTCATAACAAAACCAGGTGCAGGACCCATAGCAACGGTGTAACTAAAGAAATTGGAATTAAATACATCCGTTGAAATATAGGATAAGGTTCCAACTTCTTTCAGACGACGATCCATTATACTACTACTATATATTTTATACATGTGTAGCATAAAATTTGAATTGTTAATGGGCCCTTGGTTAAGCATATATGGATACTCCTAAGAAACGTGTTATTAAGAAGAAGGCTCCTGAGAATACGATTGTTACTATAGTTAAGCCTGAGGCTGAGCCACAGGCAGAGCAAAAGCCACAGGCAGAGCAAAAGCCACAGGCAGAGCAAAAGCCACAGGCAGAGCAAAAGCCACAGTGCACAATCTGTGTGGAGCCATACAATAAGGCAGCAAATACTGAGATTAAGTGTTGCTTCTGTGAGAAATCCGCATGTCGCAGGTGTATTCAGACCTTCCTTACTACAAGCACCAATGATCCCCATTGCATGCATTGCTCCCGTGCCTGGGAACGTGAGTTCATCGATGATAATCTCACGATGACTTACCGAATGGGCGACTATAAGAAACATCGAGAGAATATTCTTCTCGACCGCGAGATCGCCATGATGCCCGCAACTCAGTATCGCGCCGAGCAAATCCGCTCAGCTGAGAAGATGGAGCGAGAACTCATCCCCCCCTTTGATAAGGATCTTAAGGATCTCTATGCGAAGCAGGCAGAGTTAAACAACAATATTAATCGAGTCTATACTCTAAGAGCAGATGCATACTATCAAATTCGCTTGCTCCGTGATGGCCGTGGTGAGAAGGTCAAGTCCGAATCCACCTTCATTCGTAAGTGCCCTGACCACGAGTGCCGTGGCTTCTTGAGCTCCGCGTGGAAATGTGGTCTATGCTCCAAATGGGCCTGCCCAGAGTGTCATGAGATCAAGGGTGAGAATCGTGATACTGAGCACACCTGCAATCCTGACAACGTAGCGACTGCTAAGCTTCTAGCCAAGGATAGTCGCCCCTGCCCCGGATGTGCTGTTCTAATTACCAAGATTGAGGGCTGTGACCAGATGTGGTGTCCAGAGTGTCATACCGCCTTTAGTTGGCGCACAGGTCAGAAGGAATCTGGTGTAGTCCATAATCCTCACTTCTATGAGTGGCAACGTAAGCAGAATGGCGGTGTTGCTCCACGCGTTGTTGGCGACGTTGCATGCGGCGGAATTCCAACATATCACGATGTTCGTGAGAGGATTAAGAATGCACTCCATGCAAAGGAGCAAGAGTGCATCCTAAATTTCCATCGCATTGTCCAGCATGTCCAACATGTGGATCTTCAGAGATACCACAATGTCTTTAATGAGCTAGACAATCAGGATCTTCGCATCCAGTATCTTCTTGGTAATTTTACGGCAGATACGCTCAAGATACAAGTTCAGGCACGGGAGAAAAAGCGTGAGAAGGAGCGTGCGATTCGCCGAGCCATGGAGGTTCTTGTGCAAGCTGGCACTGATCTTCTTAGGAGAATCATGGCTGAGAATGATATTCCCAAGAAGCGAGCCATCATTGATGAGATTGATGCGCTGCGAATCTACATTAATGAGCTGCTTGAGAAGATTAATGACCGCATGAAGTTATCTGTTCCCCAGTATAGCTCTAATTGGATGATCACATATCCTTTCAGTGCGTCGGCAAAAAAAGCCAAGAAGATCGAGGAGCAAAAGCGCCAGGAGAAGCTTGCGGCGCTAAAAAATAAACTAAAGGAAACCGAGCAGGAGATGGCTAGAATTGCTGCGCTAGATGCACCAGCGGAGCCTTCTACAGCACCCGCTACAGTTAATGTAACTGAAATCATGCGTGCAGCCGCTGCTGCTACTAATCTAGAGACCGCTCCACCAAGGGGGCTCCATTTAGTAATGGCTGCAGATATGATAAGGGCTGCCAGAGCTGCTACTGTTGCCACCGCTACTACCGTTACTCCCTCTCCAACTTAATCCCCAGCAGTCGATGAAGCTTCTGGAGCTGTGGACCCGTTGGACAAAGCTTCCCCGCCTCCCATGCATTGCATGAATTCGCGGGAAATTGACCCTGCATATCTAGCTGCTTCTGTGTCCAGCCCTTTGACACTCGCACCTGAGCCATCTCCGACCTCGACTTTCCAGTAAGAGTCTGGGGCTTTGTTATGACTGTATCCTCGGCCTTTCTTGCTGCCGCCGCTGCTACGGATAGTGCAGGCCTGCCCTGGCTTTGCTTTGAACTTGCTGCAGCAGAAGACCGAATAATAACAGGCTCCCAGTCTTGTTGCATTGTATAACATAGAAATCAAAATCCACCTGGTTCAATTTTTTTAGCTGAGGTCATCATAGATGCTAACTAATATTCCCCCTGGTGCAGTCTTAACTGGTGGCAAGTCAAGGAAGGCAAGAAGAACAAGAAGGATAGCTAAACCAAGAAGGTCTAAAACTCGCAGACATTAATTACGAAGAATGAATAAGCTAGTCATCATCCGCGTAGGAGAACCAACTCTCTGGCAAACATCAGTGTCCCTTGGACGCTGGTCTAGTCCAGAATCACACGCACAGACAGTGCGTAGCCTCTTTGTTGAAGGATACAATGTAATTGCACTTTTTGTAGAAAGAGGTGATCTTCCTCTTGCGGCTGTCAAAATTACTGGTGTCCGAGAGCGCACCATAGAGGATGCTGCATTTCCCATACACTGCGACTTGGGAGATTTTAGAACCTTTCTGGAATTTGATCAACGCCATATGCTATATCTAGCACCAACATTCACAGTTACCCATTTCTCCTCAATTAATTATATTAAATACAAGGTAGGTTCTCAGATTGCAATTCCTCAAAATATTGCCAGAGAATTTATATATTATTATATACATCTATCTGGTTCTATAAATCTAAATGTGCCATTAAATACTACGTATATTGTTCCACCCAATGTTAATTATATTATCTAAGAGTAAGAATGAAGACCAGGCGTCTTAGAACTAGGCGTGCATCCTTAAAAGGTCACATATGGTCAGCAAATTCCATCGTCTATATTTGTGGAGCAAACAAGGTTAAATTCGGACCCTCCGATAAGGATCTCGGCGGCTCCGAACAAGCCGTTGTGCAACTCTCCAAATGCTGGGCCCAGCAAGGAAAACATGTGACCGTATTTGGTAATGTCAAGGAAGGAATCAAGGATGGCGTGGAGTATCGTGCCATGGAGGAGTTGAATCTAGCCGATACATTTAACGTGGCAATTTTCTGGCGCTCCTTCGGCATTCGTCTACTACCACTTATTAAGGCCAAGAAAGTCTTAGTAGATCTCCATGACAGCTGGGATCCCAAGAATTATGTTTCTCCTACTGAACTTATTGAGAAGACCGACTACTTTATGGTAAAATCCAAGTATCACCGATCCCTATATCCATATTTACCAAATTCTAAGATGCGTATTGTGATGAATGGAGTGCAAGTAGGACTCTTTGAAGACATTCTGGCCAAGACACCTAATCTGGAAGCCTCGAGAGACCCCCATCGTTTTATCTATGCATCCACGTATGAGCGTGGCCTGGAGCCACTCTTACGCTATACCTGGCCACGAATCAAGAAAGCCTTTCCTGATGCAACGTTTCATATTTTCTACGGAATGAATCGTCTTGCTAAGACTCCGCTCGGCGAGCGACTCTTAAGGCTCTTTGACCAACCAGGTGTTCATGAGCACGGGCGCGTAGATCTGTCAGAAATTGCAAGACAGAAGGCAAAGGCCGGTTTTCACTTATATGTGAGCAATTCCGAGACTGAAATCGACTGCATTAGTGTGCGTGAATCGTTGCTCTGTGGCTCGATACCAGTCTTAGGAAACGACTATGTCTTTTCTGAGCGTGATGGAATCCATGTTACCGGCAGTACCAAGGACGAGGTCACATATAAACGAGCAGCCTCTGTGGTAATTGGATCTCTCAAGAGAGAACCTAGCTACTTAGATAAAATGCGCGAGAAGCTCAAGAAGTCCAAGACCATTATTTCCTGGGATGAAGTTTCTAAGGAGTGGCCTGTTTAGCTTAGTGCGTTCAATAAATCCCGACAAATCCGGCAAAGGGATTAGATGTCATCTTGGATTATTGCTAAGAACAAGCAGAAAAAGAAGGTAACCGTAATAACCAAGTATCATGATACTTCGTTATCAGGGGATGTGTTTTCAATGTATCTAGATTACATAGGAGCATACTGTTATAGCACAAAGCTAGGTGAGACATGCAATGTCTGGGATCTCAATGGACTCATCAAGGATTCTCTCAAGCTAACTCCCCAGGTAAGGCTTCTGAAGGAGAAGCCTGAGGTAGAGCCTCTTGGCATACAAGAATACAAGGCCCTAACGGAAAAGCTAACATTTAAGGAGATCCAGAAAATCGCTACAGGCCTTATTGTCTATGATGATGCTCTTAATCGTTCTGTTGTCAAGGCCCTAGATAAGGTTGGAATCAAGACAATCTTTGATATTGGAATTCAGCTTGTAACGGGGGCTGATGAGGCCTTACTAAAGCGTTTTGCTGCTCTAGTAAAGGCATTCCAGGTAAAGTCAAAGAAGGAGAAATTGAACATTTATGTGATGGCAGATTCCTACGAATCGGTCACTGAGTTTCAGAAGCTATGTGATCCCTCGTGGAAGATTACTTCTCTGAGTAAGAATACTCCGAGAGATTCTACTGAGAATTTCATTCAGGTTCTTGCAGAGGTTCAGATTATGACTGCACTTCCTGCGCTCGTACTAGATTTTAATAGACCTGTGGATAGATTTATTTATTTAATGAGGCGTAATGAAAAGCTAGATTACTTTGTTGAGCTCACTTCTACGGAGTGGAAGCTCTTTTAAGCTTTTTAAGCTTTTTAGAAAAAGCTAGAAGCTTTTTAGAAAAAAGCTAGCAAAAACCCAAAGGTAGCAAAAAACCAAAGCTAGAAGCTTTTTAGAAAAAAGCTAGCAAAAACCCAAAGGTAGCAAAAAACCAAAGCTAGAAGCTTTTTAGAAAAAAGCTAGCAAAAAATAAAGGCTATCCAGAAAACCAAAGCTAGAAGCTTTTAGAAAAAGCTAGCAAAAATATAAGAAGTAAACATAGAATACATGGAAGTTCCATATCTCCCCCAAGTTGACAAGTGGATTGAAAAACAGAAGACATCAGAAGCAGATGCATCTATGACACGTTCTCAAGGGCATCATAGCACCAGTAGGCGCCATAGGGCTCATAGCACCCATAGACGCCATAGCACCCATAGACGCCATAGGCATCATATGCGCTATAAACGCCATAGACGCTATACTCACAGGCGCTAAGCGCTAAACGCTAAAGCACAATGGGGCCAAAATTTGATTATTTCACCAACAAAAACAATTCATACATGGATGACTTATATCCAAATATGAATTCCTATGAAGCCCACCTTGCAAATCCCGCAGAAATTTACCTCTATACCTGCATTCTCATCGGACTCCTCATGCTTATAACATTCATCTCAATAAAGGAGCCCCAGCGATACTATAAGATTAAGCGCAAGAATACGGATGAGGCACCCACCATTAATGTCTAAATCGATGCAGTGCAATAGCCAGAATTGTTCCAATAATACTCCCTACTATAATTCCATTTATAAATCCGGTTTTCCATTGTTCATCACCATGACGAATTAAGTGCCCTGTGTGTGATGGCATTATTATATACTATGGCATTTTTTCTTAGGCCTACATTTTATAGAGTAATGACAATGATTTGAATGCAGCAAATATAGAACAATTTATAAAAATATGATGCCATGTATGACTGCTGAACCGATCAAAGATATTCCATGGATTCCAAAAGCGTTCAGGAAATCCTCCTTTAAAAAATAAACCACCAGCAAGAAAAATATACAGTGTGCACTGTAATGACGAATATGAGGCTTCTAGAATATCAGAACTGGGTCCAGAACCAGATCCAGAACCAGAATCTAAAATTGCCCTTGAATATGCATATACTGGAAGTGTTAAAGGCACCGATGTCATAATTGGATATACAAATGCCCAATAACGGCCTATAGGCAAATCTGAATTCCAAATACGCGTTATACACCAGAAGGCAAATATAGTTTCTAAACTAAATACAAATCTACAGAGAAATGTATTTTTAATTATGCCCTTAAATAATATAAACGAATCCAACAAATGATGAGAAAAATTCACTAGAATAATTCCTGTATAATCTAATTTCCAAACAATAGTAAACCACTCTTTAGAAACTATAAATAATCCATGTGCTAATCCAGAAAAAATACCCATCGACGACGCTCCCAGATATGCCGCATAAAAAAGATATTGACATTCAGGAGATGAAGCCTGAAACTGGCTATCTTGTAAGATTCCAGAAAAACATAAAGAAAATAAAGACCAACTAATAAATGTGTATGTATATTTAGTGTTTCATTATGCCATTGCGTCATTGATTTAATAGCATCATATAACGGCATAGAACGTCTGTAGCCAGTCTTAATATTCGGATTTGCCATATGCCATTCTGGAACTTCTGTATTAGTTACCAACATACTATAGTATATCTGTAAACACTTAGGCCTAAATGTATAAAATTACTTAGTTATAATGTTACACGATCCCCACAAGATACCAGAACCAATTCTGGTGATTTCAGGACTCACCTATTTACTGCCATTTTATATGGCCATACAGCATAAACGAACATATGATGCTACAACGTATCTCTTTCTGACCTTTACTACCGTGGGATTTCACAGCACACGTAGTGAGACACTCTTTTCACTAGATTGCATCGCGATATTGAATTTTTTAATACGCACTTATTATATTTCACGCAAAACAAGTTCTAAGGCCCAGACTATTTACTTGCTTTCAGTAATATATAGTCTTGTATCATATTTTATAGGAAAATATTACTCTATCATGTCTTTCGATCCTAATTGGAATACTCAGATGTTTTACCATTCTTTAATGCACTTATCGACAAGTGGTGCTTCATTTATTATAATGAATGAATTATATCTCAGTGATGCATGAACTTAAGATACTTGATGAATTATTTCCCTTTTTCCACTGCTTCAATTCATCTTTCGAAATATGTTCTTTCAAGAATCCCTTATACCACGGTAAATGTTTCGCAGTGAAATCTCCCGCGATTCTAATTTGCTTTTCTTCAGAAAATGCACGGTTTACTAAACAAAATGTCGTATCAACCGGTGCATCATATAGTTCATATGCATCAGTGATTGGTTTTTTCCAGAATTGATCTTCCCATTCCCTAATTGTATGCCCATGTTCATATTGTTTACAGTCTAATAATTTATCCGGTTCACTTATATCAAGAGCTAAGCCAACCTTATGCGCCTCGTATTTTCTTGAAAGATCCAGCAAAATATCACTGAAATTTGCCGGCATTCTTGGATTTAATTGTAAATCCGGATCACTCATAATATAGACACTAGGTAAACTATCCTTATAGACACTTGCAACACCACATCCCTCATTTACACTAAGAAGGCGAATATCAATCCTGGATCCAAGTTCCGCCTTAATATCTTTATAGTAATCTAAGAGTGGCTCATAATCGCTGTGATTATCAAAGACTATAATGGGATTCTCGTATTTTTTCAATTGTGAAATAAAATTTCTAACAAAAAATAAATTATTGTATGCAATTATCACAATTGGAATTTTTACAGATATATTTTTAAAATAATATAGACCAATTATAATTGCAACAATTGTAATTGATACTATATATATTAACTGGTCATTTACCATATCTACTGTGACCGGGTTTATATTTTATCTTGCCATATGTCCAGATAATTGTGGCAGAATCTCTCTGTGATATGTCTTATCAAACTCCGCAATAGAATCTCTGAAGTTTGCCTGAGGACGAAACGCAATTGGTCTAATGCCCTGCACATAGGTAATTGCTTGCTGCGCACTGTAACCCCTCGTGGCAATTAAATACATCGCCATGATTGCTGCGGATCTCTGCATCCCAGCATGACAGTGAATTAATATAGTATTACCCCGATTATGCTCCTGCATCACCTTAAATACTGCCTCCTGAGACCACAGTGTCATATTACGAATTTCCTCTGCTTGTAGATTATCATCAACGGGAATCCGATACTGTTTCTTAATCGTCGTAGAAAAAGGAATATCCTTGGTTGCATTAAATACCACCGTAATGTTCTGATCCTTCATCCATTTCGCATTCTCTGATGCCCGCTTGTTCCCTAACCAGATTCCTGGCACTATCTCATGTGCATCTGGAATGGCTGCCATACTAATTGCTTGTATCAGTAAAAATGAAAGGTTTTCACGTAGACACCTGGGACACCACGAATGGAACCATCGAAAAATCTCACTAAACATCTCTATCGTAAGGATGAGGTCCTATCTTCATTAAGATGGTCAATAATAACTCATAACCTCACGGAGACTGCCTTCTGGACCATTGAGCTCTTTGTCTCGGGTCTAGTTCAAGAATGCACAGAACTCCTCGAAACTATCTGGCTTTATCATATCGGATTCGGCTCCTGGTTCGCCCTGAGGCTTGTTCTCAGCATATACGAGACCGGCGATATTAGCCAGGATGATTTAGTGGCCATAACATGCGCCTTTGCCAAGCGGAGACTCTGTGATTCCACTGTATTTCACCTCTTACTCCGGGGTGCTATCGCTACAGCTAACACTAGTAAGCCCTGGACCCCAGCATTTCCTCATACGACTGAATATGAGACAGTCCAGGAAGCCGTCCTAGATTGCTTGAATCGAGGGAAGCTACAAGAAGCATGGCTCCTAGGTCGTGCCTTGAGTGAGGATGAGCACTGGCTACTCCTAGAAGCGGTTGCTTCCAAACTCGAGCGAGGTGAAGAGCTTCGTGTCCTGAAGGAGCTCAGAGAATGCCGCCAGGAATCTCTTGCGGCTGCCTATGTCCTAGTATCTCTTGATCATATCACCTGGATGCAGTCTCAGCAAGTTCTTGATAATACTGTGCCCAAGGAAGTCGCCATGGCAATTGACGACTGGGCTGCTCTAGATATGTCCAAATTAATGAGAAAGCGTCGTGTCATGAAACCTAGGCCAGAGGCTCTCTTGCTAACTGCGCGTTGCCAGCAAACGCCCTATGAATCTTCTGAGCCACAGATTCAAGGCGGGCTTCTTCAAGCCTTGCTTGCATCAGAATACTGGTCTGCAGTGCTAGAGCCATATATGGTGGGTGGCAAATGGAAGACATCTAGACACAAGGAGCTCTTCTATGATACGCACTTTCCCCAAGACATACCTGATGAATGGTCACTGGCTGATAGAGAAAAGTCTCATGGCCGTGGCTTAGGCAAGACTAAGGAGCTTGCCCGTGCGCGCTTTATTCAACTCACACTTCAATACTCAAAGAGTCTTGAACTATGGAATTCTACATTTCCCAGCAACCTGGATTGCTCAATGGACTGGACTGCACTGTATTCTTCTAAGCCCATATATAAGTTGCCCATGAAGCCAGTGACCAAGGTATTTGAGATTGTCTAATGAAACTCAGCTCCAACAAATTCCATCCAGGCGCCCAGATCCTGTTTTTTTATCTTAGTCGGATCTGCAGGCTGCTTTCGTATTTTATACTGAACCATATTCCAGTGCTGGTCCCGCATAATTCGCAAGAATTCCTTCTTCGTATAAAGTCCATCTATCCTTGAACCCTCACCCGTCCAGTAGATTTTTGGCCATCTGGGCATCTTTCTCTATACCCTCAAGAGCTCGTCGCCTTTACGTAAAGCTCACCAATCTTATCTACTACCGCATCCTCCAGTGGCTCATACGTCGTGACACAGAAACGAACAATGTTATCTCTATTGTGCGAAACCATTGAGCATACTACCTTTCCTGAAAGCCTATCTCTCAGGAAGGTCAGCGTAGAGTTATCATTGCCAACAAAGACTAGACAGTGCTCCGAAGGACTGTAGACGAACTTAATAGACACCGTATGAACATCTATATTTTTTGCAAGATCCGTCGTGGTAATGACGAAGCCACTAGTCTCATTAGTGAATTTTGCAGTATCCATGGAAAAAGAGGGCAGTGTGCTTAAGCTATCCTGGCGAATAATCGCCTTGACTACCTTCGGCTCAAGTTTAGATTCTGCTAGACCCATTATGCATTTTATTATGTATAAAGGCTTTAGACATGGCTCTAAAATAGCCTGTAAATCATATTCAGAAGAACCTCCGTTTCCACATCAATCTTATCCATTAGTCCTGGATAATTTAGTTCCTTTGCAATATAATACTCTTTTGTATGATTGATCCACTTTCGCACCATGGTATTATCTGGAGTGGTATCATATGCACGTATGAAATTGAAGACCTTAACATGTGTTAAATCTACAAAATCAGCCTCTGCTCTTAAAAAATCCACCACGGTCTCTCGTATTACTCGCATAGGCTTCTTAAAAAATGTCTTAATTGCCTCCACGTTAAGTCGCACCCTATTATAAATCTTAAAATCATTCAGACATCCCTTCCTCGCTCTAAGCTCTTCCAGAATCCACGAATACTCGCCATGCGCCTTGCATTGAAGAATTACTGACATAAGTTGTCCATAGGTCAGAGGTAGATTCGTCAATAAATTTAATGGCTCCTGTGGCTCAGAAAACATGTAATCCGAAAAAAGAATCTTATGTTCAATGGCTCTTCTAATCGTATTTGCCTCATAGACAAACGAATTTCGTTGTTTATAATCAATAATGCGCACTAGCTTCCTAGGGACTTCTAAAGTCACTGGATCTTCCATATTTTTACTATTCTTCAAGCATTGCGCAATACGCCACTTATAAACAAGAGGTCCTAGAACCTTCTTGGTCTTGAATAATCCAAGATAAATTCCATGGACCATATTCCATTCTAGTTCTTGGCGTGCATAATATGCCATGATTTGCGCCTTTATTTGAGCCGGTGGTTCATATGGTGACTGTGATATATCTGCCTGTTTAGTCTTAAATCGAATATTCGTCATAAAACTGGAAGCAATCGTATTCTTGAGATTGGAATATGAAAAAATATGACTTATCAAGGCAAACTTGTGCTTAACCGACGCGGATACTTCTAGTCCGCGAGGTACGCACCAAAAGGGACCCATGTTCCATTTCAGATTCTTTGCCTGAGGTGCAATAATACATTTGGTATACATGGCGGATGATTTCTTTTTTGCGTTTACCTTCTGTTTTTTCTTCAAAATCCGTCGCCCATTTGCATCCCTTGGGCCCCTTTCTACTCTAACTCTCGGTAACCCAAGAGAAAATTCCATTACTTAAGTTTAGCGAGGGATTTTTAGGCCTGTATAAGGAAAGACCTCACTTCTCGATCTGAAATAATGTCACCTTATGATTCTTCAGATAACCGCACTTCTCCCCGTTCAGTGTAAATACATCCGATCCATAAAGGACATAGGGCACATCGGATCCCTCTAGTAAACGAACTTGTCTGAGGCCTCGAGGGATATCTGGACTATAGCGCTCATGAGCACTACAATACGTTGGAGCCGGTCTCAGGGTCGGACATCTGCACCGCATGAAGGTGGCACCGTGTTTAATCAGAGCCTGACATTGATACTTTGTTGCCTCATCATCTGGTAAGATAGTAAATTTCCCTCGCTCTTGACTATTGAGAGATGCAATAAGCGGCTGTGCTGGAACTCCAAGATCCGCAGCAATCTCCTTTGCCAGAGCCATTCCCTTGGTAAATAGCACTGCATCTAAGCTTTCCCAGAGAGTCCGTGGAATTGTATAGGCCATTTGCTGTGCCAGTCGGATTCGCGTAAGTAAGTTTCATTTTTTTAGCCTAATTCAAAATTAGTAAATATGGTATCACCTGAAGAATGGGGTCCTGGTGCATGGGAGCTGCTGCACGGCCTCGCTGAGAAAGTCGGCAATCAATCTAAATCCCTTCTCATCAATGATGAGCGCAATGAACTCAAACTCACACTACGGCATCTATGGGCACTTCTGCCATGCAAGACATGCCAAAAACATTACAAGGAATGGTTCCAAGGACATTCTCCTGATTCTTTCATTGGCGGATCCTACATGGATCTTCAGGAATCCATGCGCTCCTGGTTATTCGCACTTCACGAGAATGTAAATCGTTCTCGTGGAGTTGAATCTGGTTTGACACTTGAGAGCATTAAGGAGCGTTATGCTGCAGTGCCCTTAAGGGAAAGGGCCCTCGGACTCAAGGCCTTCTATCAACGTGGTTTATTAGCCAGAACTCTAAATGCTGAAGACTGGAAGAAGGCGTGGAGGCATCTGGATGCACTTCTACGTCTTATTGGCTAATGAAATGCTTTAGCTAGCAGTGCAAACAATCGGCTTAGGTGAAGTCGCCGACGGAGGCAGAATTTGAGATAAGATTCCAAATAAATCCGATGATCTTGCTCCACATTGCTTAGAAAACGTATACATTCCATAACCAATTAATGCAGCACCTATGCCACTTAATAAACTTAATGTGATTCCTCCAGCTCCAGATCCCTCGCATCCAGACATGTAGACAAATCGCGCTATAAGTATAAATAAGCTGAATATAACGGTTGTTACAATTACAGTAACCGCATGGGTATTACGCTTTTCATGGTTGGCTTCATTCGACCCTGGATTAGCAGGAGTCTGTAGACTATCTATAGCATTAGAAAGAGAATATCCTATGAAAAATGCAACAGAGCTCATCCAGTAACTAGGAACCGAACCATCTAAATTCGTCTTTCTTAGAAAATCAAGCGGACCAGTCTTACTTGATCCTGGTATTATATTACATGTATCACCTGCTGAACGTTTCCAGAATATAGAACCTGCAAAAAAATAATTCATAACAAGGCTTATAAGTAACTGTAATGCATACGTATATGCTGGCATTAAGAGTCCCATTCCTAATGCTAGATTTGCATGAGCTATCGATCCAGTCGCAATTGTAAATAATAAGGATGTGCTTCCGATTACTAGAGGTAATTGTTGAAATCCGCGATATGCATATTCTCTTAGACCTCCAACTATTCTAGTTGCTGAAACCAGCGACATTCTATTCTACATATATGATTAAATATCAGAAGGGCCACAGACATACATTGGCTTACCTTGTTCTAGGGAGGTCTGAATGACTGGTATATTTAGTATATTAATACCATCTCGTCCAAATAAGGCTATATTTTGATATACGATTACAGATCCTGCAATAAATCCTAAGATAGTTGAAATGAGTAAGCTACCAAATGATTCACAGCCGTAGGAATACCGGAATATTAATGTCAAAAACATAAATATCATACTGAGAACTAATGCGAAGTTTGTCCTTACTTCTATGTCACCACTCAGAGACTTGATTTCTCTCCCAAATTGCTGCATGGAATAAATCATATATCCCATGATTCCAGATAAGAAGAACATTGTTGGTGAGGGAAACATAGAGGGTACTCCAATTGTTTCAATAATTGACATTCGCATATTATTTGGAAAACTAAATCCAGGCTGGCATACATTTTGAAATACATTATTTCCTGCACCCACTGGTGCAATTGCCCCAACAATCATTGAAAATGCACGCTGACCCAGCATTAATTCAAACATAGTTAGCAAGAGAATTGCATATGATTTGCACATACTCAGAGCTGCAAGGATTGCTGTTCCTAAGACAAAGCTATCCGGAAGTAATCTGAGAGTTTCAACGCCTATTGGAAGAAAGATGGATGTAAATAGTTCTGGAATTCTTTCAAATAGGGTTTTTTCGGCGGACATAAGGCCTATCTATCATAATACTATAAAGCAATGGGGATCCCTTCGTATTATCGAACACTCATTCAACGTTTACCGCATGCTATACAGAGAAAGGCCCCTGCGGCTGCTGCAACTCTTGTTGTCGATATGAATTGCATGATTTACCATGTTCTGAAAGAACCAAAGATGGAAGCCACACCTTATCCTGGAGAAGTGGGTAAGCTAGGATGGGAGCGGAAACTTCAGACTGAGGTGTGTTCCTATCTGACGCATATTTGGAAGGAAGCGGGAGAACCCAGGCAGACCTATGTTGCTCTAGATGGCGTGGTTCCGTATGCGAAGATCAAGCAGCAGAGATTCAGACGATTCAAGGGTGGGGCTTTGGCCCAGGGTGCTGCCCAACCCATTGACGGGGTATGGGGCGCTTGCGCCCCTGTAGACGGGGCATGGGGCGGCAGCCCCATATGGGATAAGAATGCCATCACTCCAGGCACCGCCTTTATGGGTGCCATGGGCTCCATGCTAAGAGAAACCGGTATGAAATACGGTTGGGTCATCAGTGACACGAATGACCCAGGAGAGGGAGAGCACAAGGTTCTCAAGTGGCTCTTAGGGCAGAAGGAGAAGACTGCACTAATTCAGGGACCTGTAGTCGTTTATGGTCTTGATGCTGACTTGATTTTGCTGTGTCTGATAGCCGGAGATAAGCTAGGTGATGCATATCCTATTTTCCTACTACGTGAAGCTATGGCCTTTGGTAAACTTGTTCGCCATGAAGGCCCTCAAGGAAAAGGAGAAGTGGATCTCTGCTTTTTCCAGATTTCCACTCTGAGAGATTCTCTGCAAGGGAAGACACCCTGGACCAAGGAACAATTCTACGATTATATCTTTGGAATGTCATTCTGCGGAAATGACTTTCTGCCCACTGGGCTCTCCTTGCGTATTCGTGATGACGGACATTCCATCTTACTAGCCGGCCTCAATGATCTTTGGTCAAGGGGGCTGAATCTGGTGCTGATTGATAAAGAGGGTATCTTGAGGCCCAATGCCCAAGGACTCAAGGCCTTCGCCTACTGGATGTCTAGGCAAGAAGAGCGTCTCATTCTGACTACCATCAGACGTAAGATGACTGCACGCTTTGGGGAAGATGAGGTCGATAATTTACCCTTGATCGAGCAAGCCGAGAAACCAATGATTGTTCTAAAGGGTGAGCGCGAGGTCTATTTGAAGAAGGGTTGGCAATCTGAATACTGCAAGCTCGCAATTGGTGAAGATTCCCTCGAGCAAAGGAAGGCCAGGGTCGCAGATTTCTGGAGGGGGTGGTGCTGGATTCTCGATTATTACCAGGGTCGCAGGGTTGATCTGGAATGGGTCTACCCTGCAGGATATCCGCCGACATGGTCCGATCTCATAGAGCACTTTGAGCTTCCTGCCGATGACTGGCTAGTTCAAGAGCCTCTCAAGCCCCAGGAGCAGCTGGCCCTTGTCCTACCACTCAGCAGCTGGAGCCTCATGCTGAAGACCCCCTACCGCGATCTGCCAACGAGGCTACCTCAAATGTGGCCTCAGGGGTTTGCTCTCGAGTCATTTGCAAAACGCTTCGGATGGGAATGTGAACCAATGATACCCATGCTGACTCCTGGGCGCTTGAGGTTTGAGAATATAAACAGTGGCAGGGTCTAGTATATAGAATGTCAGAGCAGGCCGAATGTGAATGTGGTAAGAAAAAGAATACATTTTCGTGTGCAGGGTGTGAGAAGACCATGTGCTTCGGCTGTCAGACTGGCGACCAGTGTAGTGAATGTGAACGTTACTTCTGCAATGGTGAGGACGATGCCTGTCAGGATTACACCGAGCACAGTAGTGGCAATCATCTCGTGTGCTGGGACTGTATCATCGAAGGTCTAGTTGCTCTGAGAAAACAGAAGGATGCTGACCCTGCTGTGCGCCATGGGCAGCAATAAACGAATGTAGGCAAGTAGAAAGCAGAAAGAATGGGGAACAATCTCTCATTAGCAGCACATATACCTGATGCTCATGTGAGAATCTACCGAAATATCCTACAAATTCAATCACCCAGTACGCGATTACAAATGTTAGAAACTCTCCTAGCAGGACAGGAGTATGTTGCAAGTGTCAAGCAAGCTGGCCTCTATGGCCCAGTACTTTCTTACATTTCTTCAATCCGTCGTGGCGAGCCCGCCGTCCTTCCCGGAGAAAGAGCAAATCCAGGGAACCAACAAATTGCCCAATTCCAGAATTCCAGCAATTCCCAATTCCAACAATTCTCAAATTCAGGAAACCCAGGACCTCCTCAAAATTCCTTTGTTGGCCGAAATCCAGAATTGAGAAATGCAAACAATTCAAATTCTCACAATTCAATAATTCATAAATCCGGAGATCCTGGGGATCACGCAAAAGCCATCTCCTTCTTTTCTCAATGTCTCCAAATTCTAGGATTGGAAGAAGAAGTTGCTCTAAATGAGGAAGTTCTGAAGGCCGCCTACAAGAAAGCATCATTCAAGGCTCATCCTGATAAAGGAGGGTCTGAGCAAGCCTTTGATCAAGTAACTCGGGCTTATGCATATTTGGGTGATATTCTCCGGCGTGTCCGTGGAGGTCGCAATGAAATGGTAAATGTTTCCGAGGAGTCCCCCGCTCGTTTAGTTGGAGCAAGGGAGCAAAACTCTGAGCAATGGAAAATGGTGGAACCCGTGAAACTCAATCCGAAAAGTCTAAATATGAATTTGTTCAATAAAGTTTTTGAAGAGACCCGGCTTCCAGATCCAGATGGAGACGGATATGGAGATTGGTTGAAAGATGCAAATTCGAATCCTGGAAATTCCCAGAATTCAAAGTTCAATGGAAAGTTCAATCGCTCGGTCTTCAATGAAGCCTTTGAACAAGAAATCAAATCGAGGAACTCTGGATCTGGAGGCCAAGGGCGAGCTGGCGCCCTAGCAAATAGACAACCAGAGGCCCTCATCATGGCTCCAAATTTAGGAATTGAGCTCGGAAGAGAGAGGCCAGAAGATTTCACCGGAGCCAATTTGAATGGTCTGAAATATACAGATTTGAAGAAGGCCTACACTGAAGAATCCACCTTCAGCCACCAAGTCTCAGATGTCCGGGTGCAGAATAAGTCTTTTGATTCAGCTGCCTCAGAGAGAAAGGCTGCCCCTGCGCCTCTAAGTAATGCAGAGATGGAGCAAATTCATGAAGGTGAGAGGCGCATGGCTCAACGACAGGCACAGCAAGCCACGAGGATTTCTGAAGAAGATAGACGCATATCTGAACATTTTGCAAAGATGCAAAGATATGTAATTACTAATAATTAGAGATGAAGGACTGGATGATACCATTTACCATTGGCGTAGTAGCTCTAGTGGCAATTGGCGTCGGCGCAACCATGAGTCAAAACATGATATCAAATAACCCCTTTGAATCCACTGATCTTTTCAAGAGAGGTCTGGGATTACCTTCAATTTGGGTCTTCTTTGATACCTCCATTGTCAATTCACGCAACTATGCAGACTTTGGCTCCCGGTCATCAAGGGCAATCAATCTACCCTTCTTAAATCTGTGCTACGAATCCATCGCCAAACAGAATGGCTTCATATACCAAATTAAGGCAATCAGTGGTCTTGCTGGTCTTGCTGAACTCCTAGGTGGATGGGACCAGCTGCCCGAGAAACTCAAGAATCCTCTAGTGACACTAGAGCCGACTGATTACGCATGGATTCGTGCTGCTGTTCTAGCTAAATTCGGTGGCCTCTGGGTCCTACCTTCGACCATTTGTATACGCCCCTTTGCTAAGCTTCCCGCGGTGCCTACATTCTTTGGAACTGATACTGACGAGACCTTTGTAGGGACCGCTGGAACTGCAGTGCCAAGCTTCCAAGTTGCCTGGTCTCCCAAGCCCGATGAGCCCTTCTGGGTTGCATGGGAAGCCTTGTCTAGAAAGCGTCTGAATACTTCTGGTGGTGGCGATACGGCTCGTGGTGCAGAGAAATGGGAGTTTTTGGCACTGGCTGCTCGTTTCCCTGATATTGAAGTACGTCCTCTGGCAGAAGTGGGCAGGAAGGGAGCTGCTGGTCGCCGAATTCAGATTGAGGACTTACTGGCTGCTGGTCAGGAGGGGGCGCTGCCCTTTGACATTGGGGCCACAGCGGTCTATGTGCCTCTGCCTTGGCCTGAGCTGCGTGACAGGAGAGCCTTTGGATGGTTCTTGAAGATGTCCGAAGACCAGATTGCAGAGAGCGATCTGGTCATCAGGGATTTATATAAGATGGCTGGGGTTATTTAGTGCTTATGCCTTGTATTTCTAAATTTAGATTTTCTCTTCTTAAGAGAATATCTATGTTTTCTAAATCCGCCTTGAGATGCAGGGGGAGGTAGGTCTTCCACTCTTAGTCTATGTAAGGTTTTAGCTGCAAACTCTATTAATTTATGCGGATTTGTTTTTAAAGTAATTAATGGCAAATCATATAACACTAGATTCGAAGCAGCAGGAGCTGCAACCGAAGCAGCAGGAGCTGCAGCAGGAGCTGCAACCGAAGCAGCAGCCGCCGCTTTTTGAGATAGTGCTATTTCGTAATGTTTTCTACTGTTTAAATTTAATTCTTCGGCAGTTTCAATTAGCTTAGTATCTGTCATAAATGTGGTATATGGTATATCTGATTCAAATGTTGCTGGAGGAAATATTCCAGTAACTTCTGGGCTTCCAGTGTAACAATGGAAGTTCAATTCGCATAAACACTTTCCATCAAGTGTAAGAAAGTTATTTAATGTATCTCTTAAAAAGATTACCTTATTCATTTTTAACTTTATGTAAGCTTCTGGAGTGGTATTTTCTTGAAATTGTCCTTTTTTATGATTCTTAGTATCTTTACCATATGTATGGGGCACTGGATATTTATTTCTAAATCTTGGCCTTAATTCAGGATGCCATCTCCTAGGCCCTATTATTAATACAGTAGCGGTTTTTTTTAAAAGTTCTCCAAGATTGTTCTTGTTAAAAAGAAGTATTTCTGCAGGAGTTAATTCGCGAGTAAGTAAATCTGGATGTAATTTTAATGAATATAAGCACTCTGGAGCCCAAATTAGATTTAATTTATTTTTTGAAATAACAGATTGAATATAATCACCATATGATGGTGGTGATAAATCTTGATCATCTGTAGAAGTAACTATATTACCACTTTCATCTTCGATTTTATCTCTGACATAAAATAATGCTGGGTGTGTATGTCCAATAATATGATGTTTCATTACTGAAGAAGGAAGTGGTGAACTGTAGGCTGGAACTGCATTACCACCAACATATGTCGTTCCATATTGAGTATCTAAATCTGCAGAAAATTCTCTTCCATCCCACCCTAAACTAATATCAGAAGATAATCCTCTACCCTTGGTATTTGCAAAGACAAATATAGATTCAGTTTGACCTTTCATGACCAATTCGTGATAAATATGCCGAATATAACTAGCTCCAATACGAACATTAAATTTAGCCTTATATTTTCCTTCTAAAAGATTAGTTTCAAGATCCTTAGACCTTACACTCAATGAGGTAAGATAAGTTCGTTCAAGGCGTAATAATGGATCAATGCCATAAAGTAGTGAAACCCCCCCTTGTCCAGGAAAAGGAACACCTAGAGGAGATACAGTGCATCTAGTTTCTCTACCATCGGGATTAACGCAAAGTGTAAATCCATAGTCCATATATTTACGCATTAATTTAGGTTCAATGGTTCCAAGCCATACTACAGAACCAGTTCCCCTTAGTCTGTCTTTTTTTAGTACAGTTTCTAAAAAATTTCTCAAAATATGGATTGCTCTACCTGCTAAGGCAGATATGCGCCTATTTCTAAATAAATCGTATAATTCAATTACACTCGAATCTTTTATCTTATTTACAGTGCAAAAAAATAATATATCATTTACAGCTGGTTCTACTTCAGCAGTTGTATGAAATAGGTATAAAAAATTACATGTAGGGCTTAGGAATCCAAAGCCTTCAAATAATCTATTTCCACTTGCGTCAACGGATGTTTGAAATGATGTATTATATTGTGATCTATTTTCATAATTATTAATATCTATTGCCGAGCATTTTAAATTTACTTCACCAACGTTGAAGGATACTAGTTGTGGTTTCTTAGGTTTAACCACGTCCATCTATTTTATGGAATGTTTTTTAATACTAATAACCAGATTACAGAAAGTAAACTAGTTATTAGATATGTGTCGGGGTGTAAGCTATGTAGTCTTACGCCTTCTTGTTCTCTTACCCTTAGCCTTACCACCTTGTAAACTACAGAATCCAGGTGTATTGCATGTTTGGTTCCCTTGACTTGTTTGGTTCCCTTGACTTGTTTGGTTCCCTTGACTAGCTTGACCCTCTATACAGACTCCTTCGCCTATGAAATACATCCATCCATATCTTTCCCAAATAGCAATCACTCTTGTTATTCTTTCAATAATCTTTTCAGCTGTCCTATATTTTTGAATAATATATGTTGTCTTTGTGTCATCAATCATATCTTTCCATAATTTATTATTTTTTTTATTAGCAATAAGTTCCTCGCTAATCTTTTTAACAAATGACTTATTGTTTAATATAGTTCTATACATTTTAATCATAGCCATATGCTTATCATGTTTCTGTTCAATGGTTGCTTGATTACTTGGTGTTGTATCAAACTTAATACCTAAGTAGGACATAAGTGAATATGATTGACATAGAGTATCATTCTTATCAACACTGATATCCTGATATCTTCCAAGTGCACTACAGATAGTTTCAGGCTCTTTCCCCTTTTTAGCATTTTTCTGAAATAGGTGATGAAATGAATTTTGAAACTCTGGCCCTGATGCTTCGACAGTTAGCTTACCTGGCCTTTTTGTAGCCTCTTGAATCATTTCACGAACAGTTATATCACCGAAGATTTGATTTATATATGAATAATGAGCTCGTCCAAAGATAATGAGATTATCATTGGTGCAGGTCTCTGTTTCAAGTTGTGTTAAATCATCTGTCATACTTCTAATTATATGATATGTATTATATCAATTTTATGGCTTTATGATTGCTTTTTGCGCTCTTTTTATAAAAAACGTGCTTGCTTTTTGTACTCTTTTTTTGTGCTCTTGTTTTTGCCTTTTTGCGCTCTTGTTTTTTCATTGTTTTTACAAAAACAATACGCGAATCTCTTCTCCCTGAGCTAGTATACGAGGTGTCGCAGGATGTATTTGGTAAACAGTGCGCTTCTTGCCTAGATGGAGTCGTTCTGAGCAATGTAACCTAAAGCCGTGAAAGGGCAAAACATGCCGGAGTAAAGTGACAACTCGCCGTGAATCTAGGGCATCAAAATATCGTTTTGCCTTGCAGGGTAAGTAGAATGGTTCAAGTAATGGTGCCCAGGTATCTACCGTATCAAGCTTGAGTTCATTCGCCGAAAAGAGTTTTGTATCATTTATTCCTGAAAATCCCAGCTCCTTTAACATCTGGGTTACAATTTCTATATGTGGTGTCTCTCGGAATAGCTTACTCATTCTTTCTGTTCTATAGGCTTACTTGAATCTTAGAGCCCTTGCAATCCTTCAGCTCCAAGAGCTCCAAGAGCCCAAGGTCTTACCTCATTACATGCAGCCATCAAGTCTAAGATAGATGATCTTGATTGTGAGTGATAAATCCAGCTCTTGATCAAAAACTGCTGGACATTATACCATGCTCTATGATTAACCACATTCATCACAATTATATTGTGCTCTAATTCAAATAAAATATCTTCAAAGGAATATCCAAGTTCCCAAATCTTATACATTTGCTTCTGAGCTTCCTCCCATTTTGAATTCATTAAATTATCCAGTAGTTCCTTCATAGATCCCCAAATATGTGGATCAAATGACTTCTTGATGTAATCTAGTGTCAACATTGTCCAACCCTCCATTTTCTTCAAGCTAAACAGCATTTTCACGAGGCTCTGAAATTTCATTACTGAGCAAACTGAGAGCATAATGAGTTCTGTATATGCATCATCTGTATAGGAGCCCTTTGGAAATCCCTCTCTATTCAAGATCTCAGTATATACATCAGACCCCGTGGATGGCTCAATCAGAATAATGTGACATCTTGATTGCAGAGGAGTAATAAGTGACTCCTGATTCTGGCTAATGAAGAGAAATCGAGTAATATGATCAAATGTCTCCATAGGTCTTCTTAGGGCCTGTTGAGAGATTGCAGGCAGCGTATCACAGTCATCAATAATTATCCAGCGATAGACGCCCTTTCTAGGGGCAATCCATCTGACGTGATCATTCAAGATTTGTCTGAAGGTGTGGATTCCACGGTCCTGGTGTGATGAGATTTCCACGCAATATTCAGATTCCTCCTTCTTAGAAACACCGGCCTTCTTAAAATACGCCTTGATGAAATCCCTGGCTATAGTGGATTTTCCAGTTCCTGGAAATCCGACGAGGAAAATGTGTGGAGGATTATCTAGACATTTATCTAATTGTTTGACTATGGAGTCCATTCCCACTAAGGATGTGTTAATCCTTAACATCTGCTGTATCTTAGAGATCGAGTCTTAGATGCTTTACGCAGATCGCTGCGCTATGGCTGCGCTATGGCTAAAACCCTAGCTATCACGCAGTGATCCGGCTAAAGCCCCAGCCATCACAAGATTAGATGGGCACCTATACCTTTTATATCGGCCACAGATTTACCGAGGGCGTTACAATTGATTGGAATTCTATGAATACTGAGGCTCTGTTTAAATTCAAGCGCTTCGAGCGATGTTACAAGAAATGCAAAACCTTGGCTGAAGTTGGCATGGAATTCAATGAATCTAAGTTATTCGGCTATTTTACTAGTGATCTCATAGATGCCCTGTATGAATTTAATTCACACTTGATTCTTACTCAGCATAATCCTGAGCTACAAGGTCCTACTCTTTACTACGAATGGGAGGGAGGCAATATTGCATATGCGCTTGAGTTTAATCCTAAATCAAATATTATATATCATCATTCTCTTGAGTATGATGAATTAGTGAATGATCGAATGTCATATGACGAGCATTATCAGGTATTACAGAGTTTACCTGATTTAGATGGTTGGGCAATTGAAATCCTCTAGGCTCTAGCCAGGTGATAATTATAATAATTATAATAATTGTCGCTTTAGCGATATCACTTCTAGCCATCACGCAGCGATCGCAGTGATAAGGCCTAAACTAATATCTCTGAATCTTAAGAGATGAGCAGAAATCTATACTCTGTTCTTGGGGTCAGTAAGGATGCGGATATAGGTACTATTCGCACTGCATACAAGCAACTTGCAAAGGAGCATCACCCCGATAAGGGCGGTGATCCTGAGAAGTTCAAGGAATTGAGTGAGGCCCACGAGGTCTTATCTGATGATGGGCGTCGCCGATTATATGATATGACAGGGAGCATTTCTGAACAGCCGCAACAGCAGAGCCCTTTTCAGGGTGGCTTTGGTGGTATGCCTGGTATGTCAGGTATGCCTGATGTATTCTCACATATGTTTGGCGGAATGTTTCCTGGTGGCCCTATGGGCCATGGTGGCCCTATGGGTATGGGTCAGGGCCCACAAAGAAAGCGTGAAGGCAAGGGTCCAGGAAAGAATCAGGAAATTCCTCTCAGGCTCATCGACTTTTACCAGGGGCGCAGCCTCAGTATTAAGCTCGGTCGCCAGTGCTTCTGTAAGACATGCAAGGGATCTGGTGGGACTTCTAGTAAGTCCTGTGAGCAGTGTGGTGGCCGTGGTCAGCTGAACCAAGTGGTTCAGATGGGACCAATCCAGATGGTCAGTCAGACTACCTGCCCTCCTTGTGGGGGCAAGGGTCAGCAGGTTCTAGGTAAATGCACGGCCTGCTCAGGTCGCGGAATGGCTCATGAGGAGAAGACTATGGAAGTTAAGGTAGACCCAGGGATGATGTCTGGGAATACCCTGGTATTTCCTGGAATGTGCTCTGATCATCCTTCCTTTACTGAGGCCGGTGATGTAACGGTAATTCTACGTGAATCCGATGAGGATAATGCTGATACGGCTCAGTGGGCTCGTGAGGGCACTAGGCTGAAGCTCACAGTGACCGTTGGCCTCAGTGAGGCTCTTCTAGGAACAATCAAGGTAGTCAAGGGTCATCCAGGATATCCCAATGGCCTTCCTCTTGAGATTCCAGTGGGTGTGCAGAATCTGTGGTCAGGAACGTTTCCAGGCCTGGGTATGCCGATACGAGGCACACCCAGATTTGGTGATGCGATTATTATAGTGCTGGTGAGTCCAACTAATGCAGAGCTTGAGGCACTGAAGGCGAATGGTCTCATGATGCGCACATTCATGCCGGCAGTCAATAATGGCCTTGATCCCAATGCCACGGTATCGCTGAATGTGGGCAAATGGACGGCTTGAAGTTAAGAAAATCCTCTAGGAGAATCTGCAGAAATGCAAGGTGAAATCGTAACCTTCTTTGGTGATTGCTTAGCCTTGGTGTTAACATTTGGAATTACAGTAATTGTTCCAGTTGTCGGATTACATTCAATGCAACGATAAATACAGAGATCTCTATCTATCAGTGCAGCTTCTGGATGCTTACACATCCACTTGGGTCTGGCGGCTTGTTTTCGCTTTGGACTTGGTGCTACAATGCCTTGTAGGGGATTTTTGACGATTTCTGACATCTATGTGATGGCTATTTACCATTTTTATAAAGCTGGTAAAAAGACATTATTTATTGTTTTATTGACTTTGGGCGCAAAGCACAGCTAAGCTGTAGCTACGCTTAGGGAGCAAAGGCGTTAGGATTCTTAGCCATAGACCACTCATAGTTGAGAGCAGCCTGCTTCTCCATCCCCGCAGGTAGGAGCATGGAATTCTCACTGAGACCAGAGCCACTTAATGTCATGGCTCCACCCTTCATCTTGCGCATCATCTTGCGCATTTTCTTAGTCATTCTCATCTTCTTATTTCTGCGTCTGCCACCATCCTGCATTCCCTGAATCTGAGCCATTGCCGTATCGAGGGGTCCAGTGCGCGCTGCTGCAATCATGGGTCCACTCAGAACACTGTCAGTCACCGCCGTAGGATAAGCCGCAGAACCACCATATTGCCCCTTGTGTGCATTGAGATACTGGCTGCCCTGAGATAAAGAATTCTTCATTGCCATATCCATACTTCTATCGCCAAGGGGTGACATGCCACCTTTCCAGCAGTTCTTACGGCTCATACGCTTCTTCATTACCTTACGGTTCTTACGCGACATACGGTTCTTCCGGCTTCTAGAGACCATTCTATTGAAGTGCGTGAAAAAAGTCGCTCCCCAGAGTAGAAAATGCCATCTGAGCCCAACTGGTCCAAACAGATTTCTAGTGCAAGTGTCTGCACATGGTTTTACGCGCTTGCTATGGTTAATCTGTTCTTCGGAGTAGCCGGGGTTCTTATGAGTTTATATGTATTGTCAAAAGGCAAGAGCTCTTTGGGCGGATTTGCTATAACCGTTCTAGCTGCCTCACTAGGTTTCATGAATTCTTGGTTCTTCTTCCTAATGTGCAATCGTGGACTACACGTCGATGGATTTAAGAATCCTAATAAGAATCTTCAGTAATCAAGCACTTTGCCTTTGCCGATCCAAACATTTTAGGAATAGTCAGAATATCTGCCTCTTCCTTTAGTGTTACAGTGTAATCGACATCAAGAAGCACAGGAGTCACAGAATCTGCTGCAACCACATAGACTGGACAATCTGGTCTCCGCTTAGCGATTTTCTCAGCCATATCGAGGTAAAACCGACTCCTGGGCCCCTCAAAGACTAGAAGAGCATTCGAGTTCTTCTCAATCTGATAGTCTCGCATGACACCAGCCTTCTTTCCATAAGTTGCCCACTCTGACTTTAGTGTAGTAACAGGGATACCCTTTCTATCTGCCCAGCACTCAATGAATGTGCTAGATAGTGGTTCCTCCGGACAAATTACTTTTATAAGCTCACCGCCCAAATCATCCAAGATGGGATTGAGAATCTCATGTTGAATAATCTGCTTCGTCAGTGCACTTCGTGATCCAATAACACCTAGAACCTTTGGCATTTGTATGCAAGCCAGTTGCTTGCTGAACTAGTTCAAATTTTTAAGTGGTTTATATTTAGAATGGAAATTACGTTCCATACGATTTTAGGATCAATGGTTTTACTATTTATTTTATTTTATGTAGTGAGAGTTCTACTCTTCTTGAATAAAGAGGGGTTCTCGACTGGTACTTCAGGTGTTCTTACTACAATATCTAGTTCTTCTCCAGCCCCTTCTGGTAACTATACCACATGGTGTCCAAATGGCTCAGTCTTATTTAATATTTCAACATTTGGTAGTAATACTTCTAATGATAAATGGGTATGTTATCCTACAGGCTTTACAGCAGTTGATCGTATATTTTCACAAGGTCTATCTAGAACATTGATTAAAATATTCTATCCCAAGGGATATAGTATCTTACTCTTTTCAAGTGCAGATGGTTCTGGCACTGCAAGTAAAACCTTTACTGATTCTAATTCGATGGGTTCTTCATCAGGATTTAATTATCAGTTTTTACATGCTAAAGATAATTCCTTTGCATCTGTTAAAATTTATAATGGCCCTGTGCCAGTAGCGCCAGTAGTGCAAGTAGTGCCAGGGCCGCCAGGACCTCCAGGACCTCGAGGACCTCCAGGGACTCCAGGACCTCAAGGTAATCTAGGTCCTATGGGTCCATCTGGACCTCTAGGACCATCAGGTCCTCTAGGACGCACAGGGCCTCCTGGTCCTCCTGGGCCCCCTGGGCCTCCAGGTCCTCCAGGTATAATACAATCCTATGATGGACCTTCTCATGGAGATGCCAGTAATTTAGATATTGATATGTTTGGCACATCGGGTAAGCCAGATTCCATGAGAAATACTCGATTTATAGGAAATAATAAGAATAACACAATGTATGATACCAGTTGTGGTAGTAATGAGTATATCTTTGATCCAGATACGGATATGTAGAAGCTAGGAGTCAGATTTAATTCTAAAATTAAGAATATATCTTCTTAATTTTAAGATTTTACTGGCTTTTATAGGCGCGAGGCCTTATAAAAACTTTTTTGCTAGCTTTTTTTCAAAAAGCTTATGCATCCATTCCCACATCACCACGAAGCACAGACGCCTGAATCTTGCGCTTTTGGATCTTGGAGCTCGCCAGATAAATAGAATTCTCAGTCATGATAATGAAATCCTCACCCGCCTTGTAGATCTTCTGGATATGGCTTGTATACTCCTCAGAGTTCTTCACTAGCATCTTCTCACCTGTGGTTCCATCCTCACCTAGGAATGCCTTGCCCTCAGCAGAATCTACAAAGTAGTCGAGTTGGATGGGCATATCCTTCTGGATAGCTAGCTTGGCAGCACTTACTAAGGTGGTCACAGAGGGGACCTTATCGTTTTGCTGCTGAGCAGCACCTCCTTGTGCTGCTTGCGTAGTAACAACTGTATTCGTCGGGGCAGGTGCTGACATTATCTGCCGTAGAAAAGGAAATCTGACCCCTATTTTTACGCGGTGGCCTGTGGCTAAGTCGCCTGTGGCTAAGTCGCCTGTGGCTAAGTGGCCTGTGGCTAAGTGGCCTGTGGCTAAGTCGCCGCTGTCGGCACAAACAGAATCTCCCTATCATGCGTAGCCAGAATTGCATTGAAGAACTCATATGCCTCGTTGATTTGATCCATCTCACGCGCCCCTGTAATGATGATCTTGCCTGAGCTGAATGGGCTGATTGTGATCCGCTTACACTGCCCCTCACCGTCCCCTAGGCCCTGGCCATTACACTGGGCCTTGCACTCACAAATTCCTGGCCTCAGAGGATTCCCCTTCTTATTATAGTAGTATTTGGTATTGACGCCCTGGTAAATAGTGCTCTCATGAGAGGAGAACAAGTTATAGACATTGCTGAGAACCTTGTGCAGCTTATCCTGATAGATTTGTCTATTAATGCTGTAGTCACTGTTAATCAGCTGGATACGAAACTTGGTCAGAGCCGCTGCAGCTCGGACTGGAGGATTTGTCCCTACCACATGAAATACATCAGGATCCTTCGCTGTGATCTGGTCCATGACAAACTGAATGGCCTCCTGGCTGAACTCGGCGGTAGGAACACCAGTCATCTGAATTCCGCCATTTGCAAACATCTTGATATTCACCTCCTTCCACCCGCGACCAGGGAAGGTCTTGCGAATGACAAGAGTTGCCTGATTGAAGAAGGTCTTCTCAGTTACCTTGCGCTTTGTCAGAACATCGCGCGTAGATGCGCCAATAACCTTGGTCTCATATTCCATCTTTAGGAATCCCTCACCAGGATAGCCGAAGGGAATTGCCCAGAACTTGAAATTATCGTAGAGCCTGCTGAGACGAATGCCACAACCTACATGGCAGGTTGTGACCATCGTTGAAATTCTCAGAGGGGAGGTTACAAGCGGGGGTATAGGTGCGGCCATAATACCTAAATGGGTTTAGGTTGCCAATTCATTTTTTATAGCTAAAGCCAGTCCACATTCGCTCCATGGATTCCACTGAACTCTCAGCCGTGAGCCATCCAGATAAATTCGGATCACAGAGTTCAATCCATTCCTTCCATTGTTCAAATCCAGTGTTCGTAGTTAGCGACAGAGTAAGCATATGACAACCAAAGGTCTGCAAGGACATTTCTTCATAACATTTCTTCCAAAAGGCTTTTCGCTCCTTCGGATGCATGCATAGCAAATTACATAGCCATTGTGTTGCTTTCTGAGAACTCTGGGGATTCAACAAGAAATAACGCAAGTCGCTCCGCCGAAGACGAACATCAAATCGCCCTGGCGGCAAGGTGGCAGCCGCAATTGTTTGAAGCCTGGATCGTAAAATTGTTTCTGGTATAGGATCAAAGCGCAAGACAAAAAAGCGCGTTCTTAATGACGGGTGAATTTTGCAAAGTGAATTACACAGGAAAAATACGAGAATTTCACTCGTCGGCTTTTCCAAGAGAGGTCTCAAAGCCAGCTGGGCCGGTTCGGTCAGAGTTTCCACTTCGTCGAAAATTATAATTTTGGGTTTATCTGAGAATCCAAAGAGCCCCGTGCCTGCAGACTCAGTGAAGGGGTAGACCTTGGATCGAATGGCCTCCAGACTCCGCTCGTCACTTGCATTCAAGAAAAGTGCTCGGCCAACGCGCTCTAGAGAAGTCTTGTAGAATTGATTCACAATATTCCAGGCGGCAGTTGTCTTTCCACAACCTGGAGGACCGACAAAAATACAATGCTGGAATGTGCTTGGTGTTTGTATCATTGATTCTATACATCTCTCAACCCGAGAGGATTCCATCTAGTGTAGATTACCGTTTGACATTAAGTAGCGTATGGGCAGAATCCTATGGCCTGAATCCTATGGCCTTAGGCTTCGCCTTAGCCCATAGGCCTAAACACAAACTGTCCAATTTGTTACAGTATACTATGCCAAAGGTTTCCACCAAAAAGACAAAGGTAAAGCAGGTCCCCATTGTCGCAGTTGTTTCTGCAAACGGAGAGATTGAAGGATCTTTCTCACCTGAGCCTCGTCGACCCCTCATCGCTCATCTTCCTTTTCGCAGCACTGAAATCCAGTTTCAAGATGGACCTCTCACCTATGATCCTCGCCCTCCAGGTGTTCCTGAGCCATATGAGGCAGATGATCTATATACAAGTAATGCGGAACTTCTAGAGAATGCAAAGGATACTTCTAATCAGGCCCCCCTTGTTCAACCTGTCAATGAGGTAGTTGAGCAAAAGGAGCAAAAACAGCCTCAAGAGGAAATCAAGGTATTTCGCACAATGGATGTCATGCTAGAATACCATGTGGCAAATGAGACCAGGACCCTACCTGAATCAGTTGAGGCCGCGTGTTTCTGGTGTGCTGGATGTTTCGAGGGACGTCCAGTTGTTCTTCCCTCTCTAGAGGAGTATGGAGCATATAAGGTCTATGGCAATTTCTGCACTCTATCTTGTGCTCTGTCCTCTCTGCTGAATGAGCAAGTTGATCCCCAGGTCCGTTGGGAGAGACAGGCTCTGCTCCATCGCATGTATGCACAGTCTGAGTCAATTCATCCTGCTCCGCCACGTGAGAGCCTTCGATTCTTTGGAGGCACCTTATCTTACGAGCAGTATAGGGGTATTATTGAGAAGAAGAAGATTCGCATTGATACCAATCTGCCTCCAGTAATTAGTATTCTTGCAACACTGGATACTAAGCCGATTGATTTCTATGAGACTTCCTTGAGAAATACAAGTGCGGCTGGAGCAGGAATTGATGTGGTGAAGACATTAGAGCCAGGCTTGAGGCTGAAGCGTTCTAAGCCACTGAAGGACAAGGAGAGCACGCTGGATGCAGTAATGAATTTAAGTGTAAAGGTTCGTGGATAATATAAAAACTACTAAAAGCTCGTAGTAAAAATTGACACTCAGTTTTACATCATACTTGGTATAGTAAGATGTATAAGGCTCTGAGAGATGCACAGAGCGATATTAATGTGGCACTGTTGAAGCTTGTTGATACTATTGCGGGTGTATCTGAGTCTAGATCTGAGGTAAGAGAGAAGCACGGCGACCTTGAGGAGATTCGTAATTCCATTGCATTTCTAAATCAAAAGCAAAATACGCAGTTCGAGTCGCTTGTTCAGGAGATGAAGGGGCTAAAGGAGAATATGGACAATATTCTGAAATTTATTATGGCGAAGGGGGTAATTACTACTGAGACAACGATCCCAGTTATTCAGCCGAGTTCTCAGGAGTCTGATTTCAAGCGCGTATTTATAAGTAGTGTGCCTGAGGCAGAGGCTGAGGAGGCAGAGGCTGATGTAGAGGCCGAGGAGGCTGAGGTCGAGGAGGCAGAGGCTAATGCAGAGGCTGAGGTCGAGGAGGCTGAGGCTGAGGCTGAGGCTGAGCAAGCAGAGGCTGAGGCTGAGGCTGAGGCTGAGGCTGAGGCTGAGGCTGAGGCTGAGGCTGAGGCCGAGGCTGAGCAAGCAGAGTCTCCTGTGACACCCCAGACGCCTGTAGAGGACGAGGCCGAGGAGACCCTTGAGGTCGAGGAGTGGACATATAAGGGCCGCGTATTCTTTAAGGATTCCGACAATACTGTCTACGCAAATAATTCAGGGGAGATTGGTGATCCAATGGGGCAATATGATCCTATTAAGAACATTGTAAAAAAGCTCCCCAGTAATTAGAAATGGCAATGTGTGCAAGCGGATTATTAGTATCTGCATTAGTTCTTATAGTCATCTTGAATGATATTTTTTCCAATAAAATGTATTATGTTGTTCAACATTTCTTTCTTGGAGCTATTACATGTGGTCTTTTCTTTACATTATGTAACTACGGCCTTGAACAAATAAATTGGATATTTCTTGCATTAATTCCAGTTACTATCTTCATAAAATGGGTATATACTCCTCCTCGAGGGTTTTGTCCAGAAGATTTTGATGATTGTGAGGTTTGCCAGGCGCCTAAGAAGAAATGTATCTGTCATGTAAAAAAAATAGAATGTGAGAAGTCCAAGGACTTAAATTGCCCAGGAAATCCAGTTGTTTTACCAACTGCTTGTGGAATAACACGATACTTTTAGAAGTTCTATACCTAAACATTCTGATTATTTTTTAATAAAGATGTTCAGACAGTTCTTATGGACATGGATTCCCTGGATTTTTAATAAATGCATGACACTATATTCAAAGTGCCAATTTACATATAACGTAATTTATAATGGGTTAATGGTTAAAAAGCAATGGGTATTTATAAAAAATTGCGAAATTCCACTGCAGTCTGACGCCTTTAGGACAATAAATGATGATACGATACAGTGGCGCTGCACACTATGCCCTGCGACCTTTAGTCAACCTGGAACCTTAAATAAAGAGAAACATTTATCTTATCTCGGATTTACAATTAAAGTTCAAGGCGCCGAATTTGATATATCTGATTGGGTAAATGAAGTGCTATGGCGTGGCTCTCGAGAACCAACCCTCAGGGAAATCTTCCTACTTTGGTCATGTGAATCTGGTCAGTCCTATTTCCACTGCCTAGATCATGTTGAGATTGAACTTATTACAGATATGGGCGATACTCTACGCCTGCGTCTATAGGGAGCAGAGGCGCAGCCATAGCTCCTAAGGCCCAGCTCCTAAGGCCCAGCTCCTAAGACCTATGTCCTATAATGGGGGGTCTTAGGGGGGCGCAGCCCCCCTATAGGGCTTAATGAATTCATGCTATATTACTATAGTAATGTGCGAGGTTCCTAAAATAAATCTCACCGACCTAATTCCCACGGGTTCTTGGACCCTGTATTTCCACCAGGGTGATTCTGAGAAATGGACCCTTGACACCTTTGTAAAGATTCAAGTCTGCACTACTTGGGGAGATGTTCTCAGTGCAATTGAAGAGGCTGGTAGTGTAAAGCTGAAGAGTGGTCAGCCATTTTTTATGAAAGGTGATACGCTCCCTCTCTGGGAGAATTACCAGAATATTCGTGGAGGCAGTTACAGTGTAAAGGTTCCATCTGAGAATGTGAAGGATGTATTTACTACGCAGGTCATACAGGCAATGCTTGGTCTCGCATTTAAGGAGCAGGATAATACCTGCATTGGAATAAGCATGAGCCCTAAGAAGGGGACCTTCAATATTATGAAAATATGGAATGTAAATTCAGAGCAATTCAATACTGCAGATGGACTCTGTTTTCTGGATTATAGGTGCTCCGACTCAGAAGTTCTGTATACTCCACATGTACAAAAACGCATGTAAGTATAGATGGATCATTATGCGGTCTTAGGAGTTTCTCCAAGTGCAACAAATCTAGAACTAAATACTGCATTTAAGCAAAAAAAGAATTCATCTACACTTAATAATAAACTTAGAAACTCTTACAATCTCTTAAAAAATAGGGGAAGACGCAATGCGTATAATAGAACTAGAAGGTCTAGAGAGGTACCAACTGATTATAAAATCATTTCACAATTAATACAACCAAAACTACATTTTACGTTGCGTCATCCTATGGATGATTTAAATTCACAACAAGAACTAGAAGGAATTGGTAAAGATTTAGCTACATTTTCAAGAATAATTTCAGAAGAATTAAAAAAGGGATATTCTCCTGTTGGAATTCCATTTTATTCGTCAAGTCCCCATTATATGTATCAGGCGTTAATAAAGGACAATAAGGAACTTAGTGAAATGATTATATTACCAGTGATTGCTAATGATAAAATAGATACACGTATATTTCCAGTTATAAATGAGAGTGTACTTAAAAATGGATTTAGGCCGTATGAGACTCCTATTAGAATGAGGTCTACTCATCATATGGGTGCTAATACATTATTTAATTTTCAAGTATTTGTAAAATAATCTAACACTTCTGCTTACACACTGGACATAGGCCCCTGGAAGAAGGGAGAGAGAGCCAGTGTGTAATTGCAGCTGTTGTAAATACATGGCCGCAAACGGTCACAGTAGCATTTGTCTCTGTGATAGTATCACTAGTAATTGGACAAACATCATTCTTTCTGATAGAATCAGCAAGAACGATTTTTATAATATGGACTGGAAGAGATGCAGGCTGATTTGTAGAAGCTCGGACTATAGCTACTGGTGCAGCAGTTGGTGCAGCACTTGGTGGAGCACTTGGTCTAATCACTTGAGACATACCAGGGATTGGAGATGTATTCTCAGGACTATTAGGATCAGTTCGGAAAACCCTTGCTGGAACATAACTCATCTCTTGCTCGTTGACCGACTTAATCTCATTCGGAGAAAATAAATTCGAATTGTATGGAAGCATTGCCTTGTTTTCTGCATCCATGAAGATAATTGGAGCAGTGACCAGAAGATTATATCTCTCCAGAAGAACATAGATACTTGATCCTGTAAAACTCCACCTTAGTGAATTTAACTGAGTTCCATTCCACGAACGAATCACGGATGTATGCTCTGTCGTATTGCTAGTCAAGCGAATCGTCTGACGCTTTCCCTTAACATGAATAATTGGCCATAGGACATTTATAGAGAATGAATCTGGCCTTTCGGCACTATCATAAATTGTATTCTGATATAACTTAAACTGGGGCTCTTGAGCCGCTTGGGCCTCTTGCCCAGATCCTGGCCAAAACCATGAGGTAGATCTTTGGCTAAACCTTTGGCTAGGCCTTTGCTCATGGCAGACTGCAAAATACATTGGAAGCATAGAGTTTAATTCCTTGTTACAAAAAACATGGCGACCCGCCACTTCAATTTTTTCGCCAAACGAATTTAATCTAAGGTGTAAGAGTTACAGGGGCAATTACAGACTGGACACTTATCTCGTGACCCAGGCATAGAAAGCCATTTACAAATGGCATCTCTGTTAAAGAGATGAAAGCAAGAAGTAACGGCTCCATTTGATACGTCGAGTTCCATATTTGTAATTGGGCAAATTTCTTCTTGCATTACTGCATCGCGGAGAAGTGCACGGATAATATGCTGGGGAATAGTGTCAATGGGATATTTTGGTGGACCTTCTGGTAAAATAGGAGCTTGTGGCACTGCTGGCACTGCTGGAGTATTAGTAACAATCGGAATAAATGATGTTTCTTTCATATTCGGCAAGGCATTTATTGGTGAAATATTCAAGACTGGAATTGACATATCATCATGCTTCAGCTTCTGTGAAGTAAATCGCCAACTAATTGGCCTTACAATATTTCCAGCATTCTTTCTGGTTGAAATTTTATACCAATGATTATTCTGCTGTGTGAGAGGAATATGTTCAATAGTGTAAAATCGTTGATGATGTGGTGTTACCTTTAGAATATGAACAACCTCATTGTTTTCCAGATGTCCTGTGCTCCATCGCATAAGAAAGTATCCCTCTCGCCCTCTCAAACGTGTTTTGACACAAAACATGTGTGGGAATGCTGGGTCCTGTTGAGCCTGCTGTGCAGGCTGCCGCTGCTGAGGCTGTTGCACCTGTTGCACCTGAGCCATTTTATACCTAAGGTCACAGGTATCACCTCATCAATTTTTATTGTAGTATTGCGCAGCTACTCCTTCTTGTTCTTAATCGGCGCTAGCACTAACTTGACCTCTCCAAGATTCGCCACCATGTAACGGAGGATCAGAGGATAATCATTCTTCAGATACAGCTCAATACTCGGGCACAGAGTAGTGCACTTGGTAAAGAGAACCAGATGCTTCAGCTGGAAGATACCCTGCACAATCTCACTGGTCGTTCCCTTGGTCTGAACCTTCATCGATGCCTGGTTATCCGCAATGACGGTCTCCTGCTCAGCAAAATCGCCCACACAACGGAAAATCAGGTTTGACCCAGAGCTCGTAATCTCCATCTTCTCACCTAGCACATTCATGTCTCGACAGATCTTCTGGAAATCCGCGCTATGCATGTGAATAATACTGGTGAAGTTCAGGCTGGGAATATTGATATCTTCCACATCAGTGTCAAAGAGCTTCAGGAAAAAGTTGGTTACCTGAGACTTCTCCGTATTCTCCATGCGAATACCGAGCTTATTGGGGTTATTAGCTGGCAGATAGAGAGTCATGCTGTCATTATTACCCATGGTCTTGATGAGCTTGAAGAGGTAGATCATGTTGACACCGAGCACATGCTTGACGGGGCAGTAGAAGTTCTCAAAACGATCTGCATGAAGTCTGAGGTAGACCAGGACCGTA